>Ga0214919_10000490_pt1 | contig 67650 bp, 98 predicted proteins | sample LL1503_MetaG_FD_177994 | JGI IMG/M metagenome (GOLD analysis project Ga0214919, IMG submission 177994) | Freshwater microbial communities from Lake Lanier, Atlanta, Georgia, United States - LL-1503 | ecosystem: Environmental > Aquatic > Freshwater > Lake | place: USA: Georgia | collected... | reverse complement strand
TCGTGTTAAAGACATGGAAGCTAAGCTGGTATTGGCTGAGGCAAAGTCTCAGACAGTTAATACTGAGGTGGTAACAAAGACCATAACTAAGATTAAGGTCATTAGGGAAAAGACTCATGCAGATATTCAGTACATTACAAAATACGTTGCTCAAGAACTTGATGCTGATTGCCGGCTTACTAGTGCTAGCATCATGCTCCACAACAGTGCCAGTACTGGCGAAGTTTCCGGAAGCCCCAGCAGTGCTGCTTCAAACACCTCCCCGGTTAAAGCAAGCGAGCTCCTTACAACCGTTGTTGAAAACTACGGAACCTATTATCAAGTAGTAGAACAAGTAAAGGGTTGGCAAGAGTGGTATCAGCAACAAAAAAAGGTATTTGAGGCTGTAAAATGATTGATCCCTTCACAGCTTTTGCAATTGCTCAAGGTGCAGTTAAAGGCATTAAGTCTGCCCTGCAATTAGGCAAAGACATTAATGGGCTGTATAAGGAATTTAGTCAATTTTATCAATCTGCTGATGCTGTACATATTGCATCATCAAAAATGCGAATGGACAGTGTTGGTAAGAGTGATGCACAACTCAGTGCACAGGCACTACAGATTGCCATGGCTTCTAAGGCTTTACGAGAACATGAACGAGAATTAAAAGATCTACTGGTATGGAGTGGTAATGCCAGAGTTTGGGAAGAAATGCAGGCAGAGCGTACCAGAATGGTCAAAGAGCGAATAGCGGCAGAGCAAGCCATACAGGAAAAAAAGTATGCTGATCGTAAAGCCATGTATGAGATGATGATGACTGTGCTGTATATAATTGCTGGACTAATGATTGCATCACCCGTTATTGGTATTACCTGGTGGATTATTACAAATAAGGGAATTTGATCCTATGAATAAAGAAGATTGGTTAAATTCAAAATGGCGACCAGCAATGGGCTGGATGTATATGTTGACTTGTATAACAGATTTTGTTATATTTCCAGTATTATGGAGTGTGCTACAAACACTGACTAAGCAACCTCTATCTCAATGGCAACCACTAACCCTGCAAGGAGCAGGATTATTTCATGTTGCTATGGGTGCTGTACTAGGTATTGCAGCTTTTGGTCGTACACAGGAAAAATTAATTGGAGCACATACTGTAACTAAACTTACTAAAACAGTGCCAGTTCAAAAGGATGAAGCCCTATGAAAATGTTACTTTGGGCACTATGCATAATGTTGCCATTAATGTATAGCCCGGTTCCAGCAAAAGAAGTTCCTAAAACTAAACTAGTATGTGACGCTAAGCAGAAATGTAAAACTGTTAGGGTACACAAAAAGTTAACAGGAACTAAAGTACCCCAGCAAGATAAAAAGAAAAAATAACAGTATTTTTTCTTTAACAACCAGGATACAAATATATGGCAAGAAGTTCAGGAAGTGGTAAAAAAGAACGCAATTTTCCAGCTAAACGTGCCGGTTATAAAACCGCACAAACTGTAAAAGACAGTGCTAGAGTACCACAACAAGATACGTATGGATACAGAGACAGCTACAGCTTTAAAGAAGTAGAACCCTTAAACTTTATTCAAGGCGAATACCTAGAAGCTATCAGATATAATGATATTATATTTGGTATAGGATCCGCAGGAACAGGAAAAACGTATATTGCAGCAAGTTATGCTGCTTCTGAATTATTTCACCGCAGGGTCTCAAAGGTAATCCTAACTAGACCCAATATTGAGACAGGACGAGGACTAGGTTTCCTGCCAGGCACACTAGACGAAAAATATGCTCCCTATTTAATGCCGTTTGATGCTATATTTTCAAAGGCACTGGGCAGGGGTTTCTATGAGTATGCCTTAAAAAATAAGGATATTGAACCTACCCCACTAGGTTTTCTTAGAGGCACCACATTTGACAATTGCATAGTGTTACTGGATGAAGCCCAAAACTGCACTAAGGACGAAATGAAAATGTTGCTTAGCAGAATTGGCAAGAACTGCAAAATGATTATTAGTGGCGATACTGAACAAACAGATATTGATTATAGTGGACTAGCAGACGCTGTTGGTCGTTTAACTGGTATATCTGGTATTGAAATTGTGGAATTTTTAGATGAGGATATTGTACGTAGTAATATGTGCAAACAAATTATTATGGCTTACAGGGATTAATTATGGCAGATACTTATACACCTACTGATGGAATGGCTAGTGCAGCACGTCGTGCACTAAAGTGGAAAGACGAGGGCAGACCAGGAGGCACACTAGTTGGATTAGCTAGAGCTAATCAATTAAAAGATCGTGAACCCCTAAGTGAAGATGTTGTTTTAAGAATGTATTCCTTCTTTTCTAGACATGAAGTAGACAAACAAGCAACAGGTTTTAGTAGTGGAGAAGAGGGGTTTCCAAGTCCAGGTAGAGTTGCATGGGATTTATGGGGTGGCGACTCTGGGTTTTCTTGGAGTACAGGTAAACGTGATCAAATAATGCGAGCCAGAGAGCCAGATAAAAGTATTGAGACCTATATGTCCCTGCTATATCTTGGCCTACACAACAAATAGATTAACTACTTATAGAGGGTGTAAACAAGGGGTAATACTATCAGATAACTACACTAAGAGTTAATTATATGTCAAATTTTGTATGGACTTTAGCACTGATAAGTGTAGGAATAGTAACCCCTAATATACAACATATGGGTTATTTTCAGGATGAGAAAACCTGTCAACAAGCTCAAGCCAGTTTAAGTAAACAAGATTTAGGCGTAAAATTAAAAGTAGTTTGCTTACAGATAAAAGCTGCTCCTGACCCAATACCTGCACCTGCGGTTAAACCTGCTGCTCGTGAAACTGTAGGTTCTAGTGATGCTAGGTCAAAAAAGTAACTGAATACTGGATTAAACATGAACATAAAAATAATTACCTATATTATTGCAGTATTTGTATTTGTACCCACAGCCATAGCTCAGTCATTTGAGTTACAGAAACCAGTTACTTGCAGTTCTACAGTACTAGTATTTCAGGCATTATTTGAACAAGCAGGTGAGCTACCTGTATGGTTAGGACTAGGTACTGATGAGGACACAAGTAAAACTGTTGTCTTATCAAATCCGGTAGCAAAAACTTGGACTATAGTGCAGTTTGATAAAGATAAAGCTTGTGTGTTGGGATCTGGTACTGGTAATCAACAAATATTTAATGGACCTGCTATATAAAAAAGCCCACTTACATTGCTGTAAGTGGGCTTTTTATTTATGTTTTAGTAGCAAAAGATATAAAATGATTTATAAAAGTATTTATGCTTTCTTTACCTTCAGTAGTTTTAAAAAATTTACCTAGTTTATATAAGTTACTAGAGACGAATGTTTGCTGATGGTCAGTTAGTGCTTCTGAAAAAAATCTATAAGTATCGAACTTATATAGTGTTGCTTGAACTATAAGTGGATTGCTTTTTATTAAGTGTACTAACGCATCTGGAGTTAGATTTTTTAATAAACTGTATACTGGCATGACTACTTCCCTGATTATTATTTTTTATATATTATTAAATTACGTTCCAGTTTGTTCCACGGAAAATTACTGTGGCGCTTGCATTAGCTGCAAATGCTAGTACAAATCCGGCAGGACTAACTAACCCCTCAACTGTATCTGCTACGGTATTACCTACAATTGTTACATTGCCTAGATTTCCAAATTCAGACTTAATCACATACTCATCCCCCGCCACACCAGCTGGTAAGGTTAGCGTGATGGGTGCTACAGCAATTACCCCTACGTAGTAGTCCGTAGTTAAAATAGGGCCTGTGGCCGCAACTAGTCTAGTTGGTACATTAGGTGCTGTAGTAGCATTAATGGTTAGAGAGGGTGCGGTGCCTGTAATCGTTATATTTGTACCAGCTGTTAGAGTAGTGATCACACGATTGCCTGTGTCAGTTACTGCTCCAGTACTAGTTAACGTTGCAAACGTCGGATTTGCTGTAGTCGCTACACTTTGGGGTAAATCAATTACCCCTGCTACTACGTCTATATTTGTGCCTACTTCTACAACGCCAAATTGCGTTGTTGAGGCTAGTGGTGTATTATATGCCATTTATTTTTTCCTAAAGTTATGCTATAATTAGCCAGTTAGTGCCATCATAAGCCACTTGTATGTGACTATAGGCTCCATTTAGCATAGCGAAAGAGACCCCATTAATTGTTTTATTACTTGGTGCGGTGATAGTAATAGGGTTAGTTGTTGAGGTACCTGAAGCGTCTTTAATATAAAAACTTTTGCCTTTATCACTGTTATTCAAAACAGGTAATATAAGTGAAGAAGGGCCAGTACGATTTACTAGAAATAGGTCTTTATCCTTATCCATAGTATACGGAGATGTGGTTACTATTACTGTGTCTAAACTAAGGGCCATTATGAAATCCTTGTTAATGTTATTTTAGCACTAGCACCAGTAGGCCTTACTGGAGTAATTCTTGCTGGTAAAGCTGTAAGAGCTGAAGTTGTATCTGCACTCGACCAACATAGTTGAAGATTGCTACCTGCTGCCATATCTAAGGTAAAGTTACCTGAAGTAAAAACTTGTGCTAAAGTATTAGTAAGTTGCAAGTCTTGACTAGATAAGGCTATATCTGTGCCATTATAGCGTAACCAAAAACTTATAGTATCTGTACCGCCAGAGGTTTTACCCACTAATACAGTATACATTACAGTATACGTACCGGTATTAACTACAGTAATATCGGTACCGCCTACTACACTTATACCGTTGATAGGGCCTGTGTTACCAAGAGTAACTATATTAGCAGTGTTTGCTACTGGATTAGTTTGTGTACCATTAGTAAAAAATCCGTAGTTTAATAAACCTAGAGTAGCTGAAACTACCCCATTAGTGCTAGTTAATCCAGTACCAGTTTTCATTACACCAAAGTCTGTTATTGAAGTTAAGGGTGCTGAATAACTCATATAACATTCCACTCTATACCGTTATAAACAAGCGTTACACTAGACCAATCTATATTAAGACTATAGGACGTCAAATCGTCAATAGTAGAACCAACAGCTAAAATCGTAATAGGATTCGCGTTACTATCGCCGACACTATCTTTGATAACATAAACCTTGCCAGTAATACTAGCCGGTAACGTGACTGTAACGGCCCCATTATAGATAACCCCTAAAAAATACTCATCAGCGGCAGGTGTATAAGTGGCTGCATCAATTAGCGAAACAGGCACATTAGCTACTGTACCAGCTGGGCCTGTTGGGCCTGTTGGACCTGTTGGACCTGTTGGACCTGTTGGACCTGTTGGACCTGTTGGACCTGTTGGCCCAACAGGTCCAACACTCCCTGAAGAGCGGTAGTCAATAATTAGATCTCTATCGTCAATATATGGGGGTACAAAAGGTAGATATTGATTTTGAAGTAATCCAAAAGGCGGACCTATACTCTGCATTTGTAACATAAATACTCCTTATAAAAACCCCTTGTGGCTTATGACTACAAGGGGCTTAATAATTAACGAATACTAGTGTTCGTATTTGTTGGATTAGCTGTTTGTGTTCCACTACCAACATTGATTGCACCATTTGTAATGTTTTGACCTAAACCATAGATCATATTAGCCAATTGCGCATACTGAGCTTGTTGCTGAGATTGTTGTTGCATCTGATTGATGTTATTGGTATTAGTAAGAGTAATGCCAGCAGCAGCACTTTGTAAACCATTATTACCACGTAGTTCAATGATTGCTGCATTTGCATCAGCCAATTGACGTTGTAGGTTAATTTCGTACTGTTGTGTGATTAGAGCACGAGTCTTGTCACCATCATTAGAAACATCTCTAGATAGTTCATAACGATTTTCCAAGATGCTTTGGTTAAGCGCTGCATTACCTTGCATTACAACAGTATTAAGATTCATTAACTGGTTAGACAAAGCTGCAGTTTGATTGTTAAATTGAGTTGTTAAGCCTAAGCTTTGTGTAGCTTGTGATGCTTCAAAAGCGGCAGCATTTACTGCTACTGATTTATCTACTGCTCCAATAGCTTGCATTAAACTCATGTCAGCTAAGCCTGTAGCTGTAACACCACCACCATCGTTACCTAGTCCACCATTTAGACCATTACGTCCGAATAGTGCTGTTCCTAACAGTCCACCCACTAAACCTGCTCCTAAACCACCTCCAAGTGTTCCACCCATATTACCACCCTGATTAGGGTTAGCAAATAAATTAATTGCGTCATTTGGTGTCATATCATCTTCCTTTATATCGCTATACATAGCGTCTGTTGAAGCAACTTCGATTAAATTTGTGTTGCCTGCATATTCTAATGCCACAGTAACTGGCATGCCTAGTTTATTTTTTACGTCAAAATAAACTTCATCTCCTACCTTTACAGGTATTTGAAAATCTTGAGCTTTTACGTCATTGACATAAGCTTCAACCCATACTCCTTTTGGCTTTACTATACTTACAACCCCATCGACTGGAATTGTATATTTATTAGTAAGACCGCTAGAAGGCGTTTGTATTGACCACATTAATTGCCTTTCTAGAGTTAATAACTAGCATTTAATGCTAGGGCTATTGAGCACATAAATTTATTATTCTGTGTTCATAGGGTATATTATACCCCTATAGAGGGTAAATGTCAATATAAAAGTTTTTGCAATAAAAATAAGATTACAAATGGCTCCATCATAAATAGGTAGTTATATTTAGGCAACAAAAAACCCCACTTACAGCAATGTAAGTGGGGTTTTTTATTTATTACTCAGCGGTGCTTAAAGGTGCAACTGTCAGTTGTGCGTGTGCTTGCTCTGTAATTTTAGCAGTTAGTGGGTTACATATTTTTGCTGGTAATTCCTGTAATCCAGCGATAATAGTATTAACTTCACTTAGTGTTAGTTCTAGGGTAAGTGCGGGGTTTTCGTTCATATTATTTAATTGGGCAAGCGCCCGTTGTACAATCATCTCCAACAATTTCATCAAAACTATTGGTACCATCTAAATCTACGGGTAACAGCATCTGAACATAGTTATTATAACTAGTTTCATCTACTACTTCTTGGGGTAAATATAAATATCCTAGATCTTTAGCTGTCATACTAGGGTCTGTGCGATATAAAAAGCTTACACCTACATATACATCCCAGTTATTCAATAACCAGTGAATAATACTTTCTACTTCTGTTAAGTCATAACTAATAGTTACTGAAGTATTTTGTTGTGTCCAACTTGTCTGAATAAGTTTATATTTTTCAAGTTGCTCTATTGCACTATCAATGTTAACCTCTTTACCCTTAACTTTGGCAAACGGTACATCATCCCATTTTACAGGAAAGGTTACCAGCACGCCACTATCGTCTGTTGGGTGATTGATAACTGTATAGTTAGCTGCACGCAGCTTGTCTACCACAGGATCATACTTGCTGAACTGTACATTGTTAAAAATGTACTTGCCTAGTGGTTTGTGAATCCCCTCTGTAGTGTCCATGATCTTGGAAAGAGTACCTGACGGCTTGACGCAAGTAACGTTCTTAGGGCGAGGAAGCCCAAGCTCGTCAGCCATACCAATAGCAGCACCAGTAGCAGTACGCTTAAGGTACTCATAGTCGTAACCGCCCATATCAGGACGCTTAGCAATACCAGTAAGGCCAACACCGCAAAGACGTAAGAAATAGTTGTTAAGATGCCAGGATTCCTGAAGTATACCATCTTTTAAATTTACACAGGTTTGACGGTAGTTGGCTCTAGCAGCAAGTCTAATAGCTTCGTGAAGTCCTGCCGTGTTGCCTTTGAACTTTCCAATGTCAGTTTCAGTAAGGTTACAGAAGGACTTGTTTCCCAACAATATTTCGACACATGGATTGCACCCTGAGAACCAAGGAGCACGTCTTGTAGCTTCGACCGCATTAATAAAACCTGGTTCACTTCCTCCTGCGTCTGCCATGAGATCAAAAATTCTACGGAGGTCTGCATATATGGGTTTCTCTTTAAAAACTAGGCTATTATTTGACTGTTGGCGCTGACTATTATTATGCAACCACCAGTCTTTTTTAGCTACTGCAAATTCTTCCCACTCCGGTTGACCGTATTCGAATAGAGCAATTTCAGCACTGCGCCTACTAGAAAGAATGGTACCAAGATGATTAACAATATCAAGAATATCCATACGAGTGAGCAAACTATCAGCCCTACCGTTAAGTATATTGGCAATAGCAACATAAGCAGTGCTAATTGCGCTATCGCCCGAACTAATCCAACCATATCCTTTTAACCTTTCTCCAGCTGGACGTAACTCGCTAAAGTCTAATATTAATTCTTTAGCAGGATATTTACCAGCAAGTAATTTACCAATTGACTTAGCCCATGCTTCTGCACTATCTCCAACCTTAATAGTCCAAGTTTTAGTTTCTGGATTCCAAGTCTCTACATTATCCTCATTGCCACCCTTGGCTGTACGAGTACTTCTAATAACCTCAATGTTCTTAATGGGCTTACTAAATCCATTAAGAGTACCTACAATGGGTTTAAATCCTACTCCACAACCCTGTAGCAACAACCACAATACATCTACACAATCATAAATTGTTTCAACTTGTGTAAAGCTACAGTTAAATTGTGACGCCTCGCGTTTTTGTGCCACGGTTGTACCACCCAACCATAGTGAGCGACCACTCATGGATACTTTACGATCAAACATTAGCTGTTCAAGATCATAGAGTTCTGCGTACTCAGTGTCCAATAAGTCACGCCCTACTGCACGTTCCCACAACCACTGCTGATGGTCAATGACTCGTACTACTGTTTCTTCCCAAGTTTCAAAGTTTTTACCTGTATCGTCGGTAGGCCGGTTATACGTACGTCTAGTGATTACTTGCGCTCGTGTTGATGGCTGATTACTTATGTCCATTACGTTTATGTTCCTTTATAATACGAGCTCCAACTATTTTTAGTAGTTGGTTGCTTAAATTTTCTGTTGAATAACGAACAATATCATTATCTATTACGTTATCAACCATAGTGGGTAGCAAACGCTTAATTTCAGCTATTGCAGCAAATACTTTCTCTTCAACTTCAGTCATCATAGGTTAGTGCTCCCAAATCCGCCTGTATCTCGATCAGTGTCATGCCAGGGTTCAGTAGTGTCGACCTCAAACTTTGCTAGTATAACTGGTACAATAACTAATTGAGCAATACGAGTACTGTACTGCTTAATAAAGTAGGGGTCTTCACCATTATTTTTTAGCAGCACCTTGATATTACCACGGTAGTCACTGTCAATTACGCCAACTGCATGAGGAATAGACACCTGAATTTTGCCTTGACTACTGCGATTGTACACTAAACCTACATGATTTACTGGAATTTTAACGCTTACTCCAGTATCTACCAATTTCATGTCTTTAGGGTAGATATCAATGTTACTGCTACTAAATAGATCTGCTCCCGCATCTGTAGCATGTGCCCGAAGTGGCATAGCTCTAGCATCATCTAATTTTACTGCTACTGTGGGTGTCATATATGGATAAAGTTTTGTCAATTTAAATAATCCTGTAAAATACTATCAATCTGTTTGCAGTTTTCTGATCCTACTGCACTATCACAAAATGTAACTAAATCCATTAGCTGATAGTTTAGCATTAACTTTTCTGGGCCAAAAGCATTTAGATTAGCAATGTGCTTATATTTACTAGTAATTGGTAGGCTGGCAATTATATCATAGGCTGAGCCGTATTCAGCAACTAGTGATGCAGCTTTCTTTGGCCCTATTCCCGGGACACCAGGTACATTATCGCCACTGTCACCCATAAGACACTTAATACTGATATAGCTATCACGACTAAATTCATAGTGTTCACTCCAGTTATCTACAGTAAACTCTTTTCTGGTAACATAACTAAACTGCGATACACCATCATCAATCAGCAGATTCCAGTCCCGGTCAGAACTCATTAGCCAGATTTGGGTAAGTTCGTGGTATTTTCGCTTAGACACGATGTACGCTGCAATATCATCTGCTTCGACTCCTGGAAATCGAATAACTGGATAAGATGCATTAGTTGCATATAACTCGAGAATGTGCTGAACTTCTGCGAAAAATGCCTCGAACTCCGCCTTTTCGCTCTCTGTTTGATTTTCATACTTGTCTTTACGATTTTGCTTGTATTCAGGATATAGGGCTTTACGATATGAGCTAGAACCCATATCACCAGCAATTATTAGTTTATCACACTTATAACTACGCCGTAATGAGTCTACTGTACGCATATAGTCATCACAGAAGTCCACAGCCTTAGAGTGTTTATATCTAAAGGCTAGGTTAAGTGAGTCAACAATCATAAGACTGCTAGGCTCGGCTTGGTTCATTTGTTTAAAAGTTTTGGTCATAGTGTTATTATAACAATAATTAACAGCAAAGTCAAGTTATAAATTTTGGCTGTTCATGACGTACAAAGTCATCAAGTATGGCAACATTAAAATAATTGTTATTGGCACAGACGGATATAAATCGGTGAAACTCTGTAGGTAAATCACTAAAAGCACAGAACATTCTGGATCTGTCATGCTTGAATATTAATAGTGGAATTTTATTGACCTGTTTACCTTGTCTGAGTGTTTGTTCCCACCAGGTTACTAATTGAGGTTCTTGCGCTGTTAAGATAGAACTTGTTATGTGGTCGTCAGCATAGTGTTTGACTTCCACACAATACAAGTTCTTTTCATTAGGTACGTACAAGTCGCCTTTTAGCCCATGCTTAGGGTCTAGAGAACCAGAACTAGGCACCCTCTCCCAATTAAGTTTTGTGAGTTCTCGCAGTTTATCTCTAACCTGAGTTTCTGCTCTAGCCCCTTTAGCTCTAGAATCTACCATTCAATTCTCGATATATTATTGTGCTTTACTATACTGATTTTTTCTAGTAATGGGTGAGAGAAACCATGCGAAATAAGAAAGGTATTTAAATTTTGTTCTTCCAATAGGACTTCAATTAATTTTTCCTTACCTTCTGCATCAAGATTTTCCACTGTTTCATCAAGAATAAGCAAATTTGTTCTGCTATTAGACAAGCTCTGCATTAATTTTCTGATAGCTAAAAGAGTGGCCACATTAACTCTTGCTCGCTCACCCGTACTAAGAGCAACAATATCAATGTCTTTGCCATTATCAGTAATTATTACATTTAGTTTATCAGAACTAGTAATTTTAAAACCCAACTGAAATCTACCAGAGGACAGAGTAGTTAAGTATTCATTAGTAATCTCTTCTAGGTCTTTTACTAGGCACTCAATTTTATAAGCTACTAAACCTGTAGTACTAAAACTTTTAACTAAAATCTGTAGGTTTGATAACTCAGATATTCTGACGGCTAATTCCTCCGATAACTCTTTAAACTCTGCTTCCATAGAGGTAAGCTGTTCCAGGATTACTTTAACTTTAGAGTTATGCTCATAGGCCAGTTTATTAGCATGTTTAGTTTGTGTTATAGCAGTTATAATAGCATCTGCAGATGCCTGTAAACACTTAATATCATTAGTTAGTTGATTTCTATCCAATAAATCACCAGATAGATTTTTATCAATTAAGGCATGATATTTTTCCCATTCCTGAGTATTTTTCTCATGCACACTATATTTAGCTATTGCACTCTCTAACACTTTAATTTTTATAGTTAGATTAGATACTAAGTCCTCTAAACTTTGACGTTTTGTGTCAAAGTCTAGTACCATATTAAACATAGTAGTATTATCTATGTCTTGTGAACACGTAACACACTTAATTACAGGGCCCTTATGTTTACTACTTAAACTAGCCCCATCTTTTAGCTCTTTTTGTGCCTGAGCTACCTGTAGCTTCATTGGCATTAATTGAGAAGTATCTGGATGAGGGTAGCCAAGTTCTATTACAATATTATTAAATATCTGCTTATATGCATTATTTTGACTAATCTTTTTATTAGTAGCCTCTATATTAGTTAACTCGTTACTTAATAAGGTAACACGTTCAATAATTGAATTAGGATAATCTAACTCATCTTGTAATGGTTTTTCTACTAAAGATTGAGTCCTATATTTATTAAGCCATACTGATACAGTCTGCATCTTAGCTTGTACTGTATCTACCTGTTTAGACATACCTACAGCAAGTTCCTTAAATACCTCAGAAGCCTCCGTATACTTAGTAAGATTTAGTAGTTCAATAAGAAATTTCTTTCTAGCAGTATCTGTAGCTGTAAGAAACTCTAAACTACTAACACTGCTTTGATAAACTATTTGCGAAAACGTTTTGTGATCAAAACCCAGAATATGCTCAATAGTTTTATAAGTCCCAGTACTGGTATGACTACTAATATCCTTACCATCTCTAGTAAGAGTGACACTACCAGAATTACCAGTTCTAGTAGTATTAACAGTATATTGAGTACCATCTTTATCAAAATCCAATTCTATAGTGTAGTGTTTATCTTTAGTATACCTATTAAGTATATCTGCTTTTTTGATCTTTTTAGAGTTTTGGTTGAATAGTATTTCCTCTATTACTAGTGCTACGGAACTTTTTCCATTACCATTCTTACCTATTAGTTGCGTTAGTGGAGCACTATCTAATTTTAGACAGTTATCTTTACCATAACTAAATACATTACTCCATCGTAATTCTGTAAACTTAATCATGTAATTTGTCCTGATTGTCGTTATATACTTGCAGCACTTGGTCTACAGTATCTTGGCTTAATTGTAGAATATACAGTAAGTATTCTTCTAGTTCCTGTTGCATGGTCATAGTAGGGTCTAGTATGAGCGCTGTATCCGTTTCACGTTTTGATACTTTCTTGTCAATTAATTCGCTGTCCTCCATTTTAGCTAATTCCGACATATCACCTTCAACCTCATAGATTGTGTGGTCATACTCAGTAGCTAACATGGGTTGGCCAGCCTGAATAGTTTTACGAATTAATTGTGGTAAATTTAACTTGAGCCACGTATACCCCAAAGTTTGGGTATCCAAAAGTATAACGCCTGTATCAACACTATTACGATGAAAGCTGGTAGTAACAGGGCTTCCAGGATAAACAATATTACGCTGCGAATTCTCATGACTATGTAAGTCTCCTGCTATTACTATTTGCCAACGATCAAAGATAGTTAGGTCAACTTCTGGTTTAACGTGTGGAGTAATTTCTCCGCGAACGTGAGTAAATAGGATAGGGGCTGGTACGGGACGTAAAAAGTACGCGGTACTTTTTTCATATTCCTTTAATTTATTGTAGGGAATAACGTCAAAGATTGCTGCATCCTCATAGTGAGTATAATAATCATCAATTATTAACACTAGTGGATTCAATCTATTGGTAACTTTTTTTAAGTGTGTAAAGAAAGTTGTATCCTTCTTTACAGACTCATGATTGCCAGGATATATTAATGTGGGTAGCGAACAACTACTTACTAAGTCATAATATATGTCTAATTCTTCCATATTAGGAAGTTTATCAAATACATCTCCACCAACTACAAGCATATCTGCTTGTACTGAGTGTTGCATTAGTTGCTCAATAAACAACTTGTATCGATTTTTAGACCAATCTACTGGAACATTCTTTTGTCCCAGTTTAATGTGAATGTCTGCTGTAAAAAGTATTTTCATATTGCAAAAAGCCGCCTGAAGTAAACCTCAAGCGGCTATTTTTTATCCTAATTCGTTAACGGCTTCAGTATCAGTATCTGGGGTAGCTTCTTCCTCAAAACCTTTAATTAATCGCTCTAATGTAGCTTTAACTTCATCGGGTGTTTGTCGAATAAACTTTTCGTCAATCGGTAGCGACTCAGCTACTGCGGCTTTTTCATCACTGGTAAGAGCACGCTTTTTCAATTTCAGCTGACTCAGTGTGTACTCAACGTTGAAGGGTAAAGGCCCTGTCTTAGCACGTTTAAATACAATGTCAAATCCGGCATCTTCACTGGTAGGGTCAAGACCTAGATCACCGGCTGCAGAAATAATCTGCTCAAACAGTTTCTTTTTAAGATTTAGTACAACTACTTTACCATCGTGTAAGCAATTTACTGAATAACTCCAAGAACACTTCTTGTCTGGAAAGTATGCTGGAACGTGGTCAACTTCCTTGTTGTTAAACTTCTCTAGTTCACGATCAAATGCTAAGCACTCAACCGGAATATCTTTGTTGTTTGTGCCCTTTAACCAGTATACGTAACGAGGAAGAATTCCTCCAACTAAGCGAACAACGTTTTCTCCGTCTTTATATGTGTAAGATTCATGTGAATTCTTGACTGCTTTACCTGCGGTTTTGCCAAATGCTAATGCCATTTCTAACTTTCTTCGTATTTAAACGTAATTTCAGTGGGTGTTATTTTAAGTAACGGATTTGATCGTATTGCATCGTAATTGAGATCAGGAAAAAACGATGTTTGTAGAGATTTATACTTATACTGTTTATACAAGTTCCAGTCTCTAAGTGCCGCTAATTTAATGTATTGTACTTTGTATAAAATGTCAGTATTATCAATAAATAACGGCTCAGGGAATAACAGAAAGCTATTACCTGTTAGGGATACCTTGCTGGGTTTTAATTTACTATATTTACCGGGTAGTCGCTTTGAGTAATGATACCATAGCATTGATAAAAACTTTACGGCATCATTACCTGATTGATCTTCCAGAATTTCTAAGTTATAAAATAAAGCCATAAACTATCCCAGAACATATATTATATCAAAGTTTAGATAATTGTACAAGTAGAAATTTTTATACCCCCACTACTTCCCAGCCTTTGCGTTGATAAAACGCTAGGCGATCATTATTTTGTTTACGGTCACTGTGGCCACTAAAGTGCATGTCTATTACTAAGGGGTTTAGCTTGTTGTCATGTTTACGCTGTATTCTGCCAACAATTTGTTCTAGTAAACTGTCGTTAGCAATTGGCGCAGCTAAAATTACGCAACTTAGTATATTTACGGAGATACCCTCTGAGAATATTTGTCGGCTGCCAGCAATGCAGCTTTTCTTACCACTTTCAACTTGTTGGATAAGTTCGGTACGTTCCTCAAAGGTTGTACCACCAGTAATGCACACACACGTTTCACCAATTTGTTCTCCTACTTTTTGTAAAAACTCAACTCGGTCTGCAATAACAAGAACTTTATGTCCCCGATCCATTTCTATCTTGGCAATTGCTGCAATAAAGTTTTGATAATCAGGATCGTACAACAATAGGTTAATCTTTTTGACCCAAGGTTCCCCTGCTGCTAAGGCTACTCCAGTTTTAACTACTTTAACTGTAGGTGTAAGAGTGTTTTCTTCTGGTGGTTGAAACAGCTTAGGGCCAAAGAAGTCCTTGAATAGCACATGCCTACCATCCTTACGTTTCATAGTACCACTAAGACCAATCTTGTATCTGGCATACATGCCATCTAGGAAGGCTGTAAAGGTTGTAGCAGTAACGTGATGACACTCATCTACTATAACTGTGCCAAACTCCTTGGAAATTTGTGGAACAATCTTGGTAAGGGTCTGAATGTTACCAACTACAATTGAATGGTCAATATCAAACTCACCACTGCCAATAACGCCTACAGGCATTGCGTATAGTTTTTGAACTTCTGTAATCCACTGATCGCGCAACATGGTATTGTGGCATACTATCAGTGTTTTTTGACCTAGTTTTCTGGCAATATGTAATGCACAAAATGTTTTGCCCCAACCAACCATTGCGTTAATAAAGCACATGTCATCTGCTGAATTATAAACCAGTAGTTGGCTGGGTCTAAGAGCCAGCTTAGGGTCTGGAAAAGGCAGTTCATGAAATACACGCTTGTCTATGACCTCATAGTTTTCAGGAATTAGGTCTATGCGACCACCAGGAATACTCATGACGCCCTTAGGCAGCATTTTATAGTTCTTGATGATATCAAACTGAGTAAAGTGTGTTAGTCCCGGCCTGGGTGGTTTTTTGATCTTATAGGTCAGTGTTTTAGCTAAGGTTTGTGCAATTTCAGGTGTAGTGTCTAGGTATATTCTGTTGGAGATTATGGCTTTAGGCATCTATACCTTTCTCCATGTATCTGTGTATTTTTCATTGTAAATGCCGTAAAGTATTAGGGATTTGCCAACATGTAGTATGCCGGCATATTTTTTATCACGATCAGGACTGAATAATGTCTTAAATCTAGTTGCAGTACCCTCAACACCAATTATAGAGCCTCCAGTACTGATAGGTATACTTAGGTTGATTCTATAAAATTTTAGTAGTGCTCTGGTAGTCTTTTGATATTTAAATAACTTACCATTACTGTCTATAAACCACATATTGGGTTTAGCAATCTTTACTAGATCACCTAGGAAGAATATGGCAATCTTAATTTTAAACAGTTTAGCATTATTTTGTTTGGCGGCCAGTCTACGCATAGCTAGTGAACTAAAGGGTAAATTTTTATCATCTACCAGCCTATATTGTGTTTGCTCTATTAATTCACCGTCTTGATCTTCCTCAATATTTTCGTAGTAATAGTACACAAGTCCATTACTTATAAGGGGCTTGTCTATGCCTAATTTAAATACGGGATAAGCAATCTCCGCTAAGCTGGTAGCGTTCGTCAAAGTTTCCAAAACTGTAATCCTGTCCTATATCTTGATCTACTCCAATAGGTGTACCTGGTATACTGCAACCACGATCTTTCTGTGTGTTAGCCCGAAGAATTTTGCAATATTCCTGTACATGTTCGTCCTTAACCACAGCCACAATTGAGTCGTGCACTAGCATAAAGATCTTGGCATCTAACCCTTTGGCAACAATCTCATTAGCAGTTTCAATAGCTGCCAGCAAATTTACATCACTAGCAATTGACTGAATTTCAGAGTTGATTCCACTTCGTACTTCATGAGCTGCAATTCCTCTATCTGTGCTAAACACATTGATAAGCCTACGCTTACGACCAAAGAAACTGTAAGTATACCCATTAGCTTCAATAAATTCTTTACGCGACTTAAGCCAGCCTTTAAGTTTGCTAAACTTATCAAAGTAGGATTTAATATCATCCTTTGCTCGATCGATACCATAATATTCCCCTGTTGACTTACTTACTGTATCGGAAACCTTTTGCGGCCCTGACCCGTATAAGATTCCAAATGAAATTGCTTTAGCACTTTGCCGCATGCCTCCATAAAGTTTTTTAACATCTTCTGCCTTACAAGTTAAATCAAATACCATTTTAGCAATAGTACTGTGAAAGTCGCCGCCACTAACAAATACTTGCTGTAGATTTTTATCGCCTGATAGCACAGCTCCATAGTACATTTCAGCAGTTGCTAAGTCTTGGCTTATTATCTTATATCCAACTGGAGCGTGTATGCAACCTTTAATGATTGGATCATCTCTAGGTATCTGTTGTGCATTAAATTTACCTGAACTAGATAGCCTCCCAGATGTGGTAAAAATAAGATTAAAATTTGTTCTAATTCGCTCATCTTTATCTAGTTCCGGTAAAATCTTGCTGATATAGGTATTTTTCATTTTACCCAACTGACGAACCTTAAGGATCGCAGCAGGTAGTGGATGCTCTTCAGATAACTCTTCTAATACTTCTGCATCCGTACTGATAGCCCCAGTTGCAGTAAGTTTGCCCTGTACAGGGTTAAGTTTTAGGTAGTCAAACAATACCTTACGCAGTTGCTGTACACTGTTAGGGTTAAATATAATTCCAGCGTCACTTTCAAAGTCTTTGACTGCCTGAAAAGTATAGATTTCTTGTTTAGCCTCATTAATCCACTTGTCTAAGTAACCTTCAGCAGCAGTCATTCTGGCTTTATTGATAGGAATTCCTACTTCTTCCATATCCATAAGAAATAGGGTACCCGGAATCATAATAGTTTGATACAGGTTTAGTAGTTTCTGATTCTTTTGGATTACAGGCCAAAACTTGTGAAACAGGTCAAAGGTAACTGCTGTGTCAATGGCTGCGTATTTAGAGATAACATCAAATGGTATTAGATCATAGGTAAAATCATCAGTAGATACACCTGTACGAGCACAGTATACTCGCTTAAATTCGTCTAGTTCTGAGTCATAGTCACCATAGTCTGTGTACTTTAATGCTAGTGCTTTGAGCCCGTGACCCTCGTTTTCATCTAGGCAATAGTGCATGACCATGGTGTCGTGTACTCGACTACGATCAAACCGTAATCCCAGGTGATACTCAATCATCTTGATGTCAAACTTCATGTTATGAAATACTGCTGAGTATTTGGCAATGATATCAGTTAACAGTTGCATACACTGCTCATCTAAGCAATCTGTAGCAATGTAGGCACCCTGTTTAGTTTTATAACTGATAGACAGACCCAGCACATATCCATCACGAGGATACAGGCAAGTTGTCTCTGTGTCCCAGCTAACATACCCCTCAGCATTATTATAAACTTCGGTTAAGAAAGCTTGTGCCAGCTTAGGGTCTGTAATACCTAAATATGTACCAGTGGTTTTAGCATTAGTGATTTCACCAGACACGTACTTGTTAATACGATCTGCTGCACGCTTAAACGCCTCTTTACCTTCTGGCTTAAAGTGTAGGATAGCAGGGTTACTAATACAGATAAACTTATCATGCATTAGCTGGCCAGCATAGTTAGTAACACTACTAATTTTAGCGTACTCTTTTGCAGCTTCACTGCCTACAAGCACAACATAAGTATAGGGCTCAAGATCAACTTGTAGTGTTACATCTTTCTTTAACAGCTTTGGTAGGGCTACCTGACTCATATGAAATAAGTCAAACTCAAAGTCAAAATATTCAGAGTATTTATTTCTTGACGGTGCTTTATCTATAATTGCAATTTTCACTTAGTGTATTCCTTAATTGAATCAACGTAATCTTGTGATATTATACCAGGATCATCTCCTTCTGGCAAGTCAATAATCTCACACATAAAACCAGATTCTTCAATCAGTGGTTTAATCTTTCTGGCTGCTTCTCTACCTGCAGTATCTCCGTCATAGAGAATAAAAACTTTTTGTATACCCATGACCTTAAAACTAAGCAGCTTTTCCGGTACATCAGTGAGTAATTTAGTAGTACCAAAAGTACATACAACGTTATGTAATCCCTTGTCATAGCAGTTTAGCATATCAAATATGCCTTCTACTAAAACAATAGTCTTATGTTTTTCACTAAATCGTGTAGGGAATAGTGGAATAGTTACGCCACTAGGATAATTTACATAGCGTGGATTACCATTAGATAAGCTGTGCCTACCAACATAGCAAACTGTTTTATTGCGTATGTCTTTGACTGGAAATATAATCCTGTCTTCCATCTTATCTACTCGATCAGTTTCAAAAGCTCCAAAATATTTTAAAGTTTGTGTACTAATACCTCTAAATACAGAATTAACGGGTCTTGCACCATCTAATGGCTCCAGACCCTCTGTGCTAACTTGTAGCGCTTTTAGTTTATCTTTTAGTTTAGCTACTCTAATAGAGGTGTTATTTGTTAGTAATCCGTAAAATTTAAAGATATTGGTTTTAAACCCGCAACTAAAACAGTGTGCTATACCTGATACTCTATCAATACGAAAACTAGGGTTACTGTCTGCATGCTCTGGGTTAAAACACTTAGTAACATAGTCCTTTCCAGATATTGAGAAATATACAGCTTTTTGTTTAAGAAGATCTAGTACTGGATCGTTCATTTATGCGTCCCAAGGTAGGTCACTGGCAGGTTCCTCTACTTTATCTCTATTTGCTCTAGGTATCTTATCTCTCTTCTTACTCTGCTCCTGTGCAGGGGCCTCTATAGATTGAGGACTAATCCGTAGTGTATCCCAGTCCATTACACTGGTAAATTTCATCTCTTTAGCACCACGAATTTTAGTAGTCTCAAAGCTTATTGCATTAGCCTCTTTAGCATGTGCTTCCATTAATAGTGCAATATCAGCAGCATCTAAGATACCTTTAGCAAATCTGGTCTCTCCGCTGGCATCAATCTGATACGGACTAACCATAACAATATCATATTTTCTGGCAAGCTCTTTTAGCTTTTTACTTATAACAATCTGTGGTTGCCAATCAAACTGACTGGCTCCTTCCACTACAATTTGATTTAGATAGTCTACTACTGCTACTGTAAACTTACTACCAAACTTAGATTTGATTTTACCTAGATGTAAATCAAGAGATGTAAGGGTAAGACCTCTATCATCAATGATAATCATTTGATTATCAGATTTAAGCACACAATCTCGTACTACTGCTTCTTCAAATTTATAGGGGTCTCTGTCTTTTACGAATTCTTGTACTAAGTAATTGCTATCCTCAAACATGCCTGCTCGGGCTTTAATAACAGACAGCATCTCTTGGTCTGTTAGTTTACCATTCTTAATATTCTGATGATTTACATTAGCTAAGATACTAATATTACGTTGAAGTGTTTCGTGTGCAATCATCTCAATTGTAAAGTAGGCACTGGTATTACCTGCTTCATATTGATTAATCATAAGATTACTACAGGTAATAGACTTACCTGCACCGCGTTTACCGCCAATCAATATTAATTCTTGTCGGGCTACTCCGCCTAACACACTATCAAAGGTGTTATTAAGGCCTAAGTGCACTCGATTCTTTGCTAGCTCGTCAGGGCGCACAAAAACCATGATATCATTCATGGCATACACCCCTTCTGTTTTAAGGGTTTTTTCATCTAAGCTTAGTACTATACCAGCTAAATTTTCCTTAATTTCTAAACTATCATAGATAGGAAGTTTATCAATAAACTTATCTAATAGTATAATACACTGATTCTGAGTGTACTGGTCAATTAAAGCATCTAGCGCTACTTCTGCCGAAACGTCTGTATCATCAATCAGACGTAGGGTAGCAAGCGTTTTTTGTGCTAACCCCTCTCGTGCATTAATATCTAAATCATCAAATGATGGTATAGTGCTATACTTGTCATAGTACCTATTAATGGAACTATAAACTGTAGAATATGCAGGATCTATGAAGGCTAACTTTAATTTTGACCAAACGTCTAGATTTTTCTCCGTTAGTAACTTGTTAAGAACAACTGCACTAATATCCATTATGTTACCTTGGATTCGTTGTCAATAATAACCTGGTCTATGATCTCAGTTATTTTATAGAGAGTTTCATTACGTAGGTTCTGTATACTAGACTGGTAGCCTAGTTTATCATCATACAGCATACTCAGCTGTTGATGTGTGATAATTTGCTGAATAGCAAAATATATTAAATCATGTGGTTTTGTAGAATCTGGCATAATATGCACATCTACAGCTTTGCCATAATTATGGACGGCTTGTTTAATTACTTCTTCTGCCGTAAAGGACTCTTCGTCAAAATATTTAAGTGTAATTTTCATAGTATAAACTAAAAAGGCCAGGAGTTATCTCTAACTCCCAGCCCAGCCAACTAACTCATTGAGTTAGATGTGATCAAGCGGCTTTGGCTTCTGCCTTAGCTTTTTTAGCTGCGCCATCGTAGTCAGCCACTGTAACACCACGACGTGTTAGCAAGGTCTTGATACCGCGGTCTGTTTTATCAACAGCTTTAGCGATTTCAGCAACAGTCATTGTTGCAATTGCAGCACCAAGTGCGCCTACTGCATCAACAACGTTCTTAGCGTGGCTGGTTTTTTGAGCCGGGATCTTGTCGATCTGACCCTTACGTGTAAGACTGAGAGCCTTGCCACGAACGCTAGGAATAGTCTTGCCAAGTACAGTTGCAATTTCTTCAATGTACTTACCTGCATTAGCCATTTTAATGAAGACGGCTTCTTCACTATCGCTGTAAGTACGTGCAACTTCAACCTTATCAGCAGCTTTAACTGAACCAGTTAATTCAAGTGCAAGTAATTTACCCTGAATTTGTTTGGCAGTAAAATCACCACCATCAAACTGCTCGGCAATATCCTTATAGGTTAACATGCCTGCGTTATCAGCTACAAAATTGCTCAAACTTTCAGTTTGCTCAGGAGTAAAGGCAGAAACCCGTTCCTTAGCCATAGAAGCTACTTCAAGGTCTAGTTGACGCAGTTTAGATGCTACTGAACGTACTGAAACATCCAGGGCAGAAGCTGCTTGCTCAACCCGCGCAACGCTAACAGGTGACTGATTTCCAACGATTTTCATTAGTTCAGCAACTGTTTCATCAGACCATTTTTTTGCTTTAGATTCACTCATTTATTTTTTCTTTCAATAGGACGTTTATGTCCGTTATAATTATAATTCCGTATTGAACGGCTTTTTCTCTTTTTGACGACATTTTGCCTTCTTCGTCTACTAGATAGTCTGTAGTTTTAGTTACGGAATCTACTAGAGTGAAACCTGCGGCTGTTAGAGATGACTCAGCGTCGGCTTTCTTCTTAAAGGACTTTAACTTACCAGTAATGCACACCTTTTTAGAGTTTGTATTAACTGTATTCTGCTTGCCGCTAGTAAAAGTAAACGGCAGGAATTCTTTCATCTCTTGGTAATCTGTAGCAATCCAGTTTAGTAGATTCTCTGTTACCTTGGCCCCTAGACCTGCTTGTTTGCAGGTTTCTTGTGTAATCTCACTGATATGTGATACTACTGTTGTAATTTTCTTTGAGGCTGTACCGCCTACAAGTGGAATAGAGAAAGCAGCTAATACGGTGGCTAGATCAGCTGCTTTTGCTCTCTCAATTTCATCAAGTAACTTAACCGCAGTTTTTTCACCTAGAGCAATAGTGACCATTTGCTGGTCAAGGTAAAACAGTTCTGTGATATCACCTAGGTTAAGTTTCTCAATTGTTTTAGGGCCAAAGCCTTTAATACTCAAGACCTTGCAGAAGTTCTCTAACTTTTTATTTAGCTGTGCTGAACACGCTGTATTTCGGCAGAACAACTGATCGTTCACAAAAATTAACGCATAATTGCAACAAGGACAGGTTGTAGGAATTTCTATCTTTTGCATAGTATTATCTTTTAGTGTGTCTATTATACCGTAATAAGCAAGCTGTGGCAAGTGTAAATTTATTTAGCTTAGGTTCAGAAAAATTAGGCTTCAACCTTATGAGTAATACAGGGTATGATTTCTCCCCCAAGAATTACTCCTACAGTATCACCAATACATAGCCCTAACATTTCAATAAATCCGGGATTGTTCAACGTAGCTCTAGATACTAATTTATCGCCAATCATGATTGGCCTAAGAATAGCTACTGGAGTAACCTTACCGGACTTACCTACACTCCATTCAACTGATACAATTTCAGTTTCTACAGCTTCTGCTCGTTCCTTCCTGGCATAAGCGCCACGAGGATGCTTAGCAGTATATCCCATTTCAGCAAATACATCATTACTATTAACTCTGAATACTATACCATCACAGGGATATATATTATATAGATCATTAGCGTAGATGGTTTCAAATCCTAGAGCATAAAGATTTTCCATGTCTGCTCTAAAACTCTTGCATCTAGACGGATACACACCATAAGCATAGAAACTAATAGCCCGTGTCCGAAATTCCTCTAGGTCTTTAAGACTTAGTGCACCTGCTGCATAGTTGCGTGCATTAGCAATATTTTTAGGAGAAACAATCTCACCAGTAACTTGAAACGTATCTGTTCTGGTAACTGTTAATGGCACTAGGTCTTTGCGCGCAACAATCTTATCAGTGATATCAGTACCCTCAGTACCGTCGCCACGAGTAAGAGCCATTACTAGATTACCATCAATATACAACACAGAGATAGCAGCGCCATCTAGTTTAGGAGTTGTGGTAATATCTTTAATATCGGCTAATGGCTTGACGCCCTCATCTTCGTAATACTTTTGCAAGCTGTACATCTGATAGAAGTGCTGTTTAATATTTTCGTGTTGCTTAGCACCTACTTTGTTATAGCCAATGCTTTCAGCTAAACGATCAAATGCATCATCAGTCATGCTGGGATTACCTGCATAGTAGTTAGCTGATGCAATATCTAGATATTGTTTAATTTTGTTCATAGACTATATTATACCGTATTAAGCAACACTTTACAAGACTAAATTTATTAATCTAGTAGTGTGTATACAAAGTCGCACATTAGTTCTGCGTGGGCATGGTCAAACAAGCTAACAGCCATATTGCCTTCTTCATACCACCAACCTAGTGCTTCTGGGTGACAACCAAACATACCCACATTATCTTGAATAGCTGCCATAGCACTACCATTATCGTAAGTGGCTACTACCTGCATGTCTTCACCCACTATTGCACATCCATCATAGAAGTACATGAACTGTTCTTCATAACTATTAAACATGACTCTGGCCATAGTGGGGCCATCATGAAAAATAGTTGTATTAGGTTGATCAATGTATCTTTCAACAGTTAGCTCAGTTACTAAGTCAAAGTATAGTGGACCTGCCCAGTAAGCACCCATGCATATACCAAAATACTTACCACCTTCTGCTACATAGGTTTGGACTGCAGTAATATGATCTTCACCAAATATCCCATAAAAATCATTGCTATCGCCCATACCACCTGGAAAAGCCACTAGATCATACCCCTGTAAAAAATCTAGTGATAGTTCATGTAAGCCAAATGTACGCACATTAAAGTCTGATACTAAACCCTGAATCATGCCTAAGGCACAATCAGTCTCACATTGTGGATCATGTATAAAAATTGCAATTGTAGGTTTCATTTTAATCTCTCGTTAAAGTATTTGTTAATTATGCCTATGGCTTCTTCTTTAGATACTAACTCAATCAGTCCCTCTAGCAAACTTAAGATATTGCTGATACTGGCTTCCATAGAAACCCCCTCAAGACTGGCTTGATAATCACCTTCGTAGGTTTGAAAGTATTTGCGAATATGTATGTACTGACGACCCTTAAATTCATTAGCCACTAAACGCAGCTGATAAAATTTATCCTGATTGTCATAGATCAGCTTTTCATATAGCACATTAGATTCTTCAGTCATTTATATAATCCAGTGTTAAGAAGTCTGTGTCTTCCGGCAGTATAATTAGACAACCACTATAACCTCGCTCTTCTAGACATTTTACCCAGTTTACAAACACACCTTGAGTATAACCGCTTGTGCCATAGGTATTTTTATAGCACACATACTCACTCTTACTGACTTGAGGAAAGTGGTATTGGTTGGTTTTTTTATCAAACTGTGTGCAAAGGGTTCCAGAACTAAGTTTCCAGCTATCACTACCCATATATCCACCATACCAACTGGCCAAGATTTTATAGTACTGTGCACCATTGAAATTGGTCTTAACCATTACCCAACGATCTGGTGTATATTTGCTCATACTCGTACTCCTAATTTACGAAGGTGTTCTAAACTGGCTAACTCACAAGCCTCTTGATACGCTGACTGTTTCCACTTATCTGCCAGAAGCCAAACTCGATAGATCCATCCGTATCGTGGATCATGTTGCTCTGTGTCTATGCGTGCACAAGAATCATACCTGGCACTGTACACAACTTCTCCAATAGCATAGCGTTCACGTACTGCAGCATCTGGAATAAGTCCAGGCTTAAAATAGTCAGTGCTAGTATTACGGACGGGCACACTGTACCTTTCTAGGATTGCTTTAACAAAGCTAGGGCCACGATAGGTTGCCTTAGAGATGGAGTCAATGGTAGCACCTTCCAGGTACTCTTGAATAACGTACACAATTTCATCATTAGTGGCAGGTTTGCCACGTAGGGCAGCCCGTCTAGATGTATCGCGAGCCTTCTTGTCTAGGTACTTTTCAATTAAACTGTCAAGTCTGGTAGTGTTATAGGCAATGCCAATTACTGCACAAGCATCCTTTTTAGTCATGCGTGGAGTCGCGGCTAGTCCTGCAATTACTCGCTCAATGTTAGCGTCTGTAAGCAAGTCATTTTCTTTAGCTATGCGTGTTGCCATGTTTTCTCCCGTTAAGCCCTAATTATAACACTTTTGCAGCTTAGGGTCAAGTCAAGATTTTTTAGATTACAAAATGAGTTTGCTACTTAGTAGTTTCTGTTAGAGTAAAGTGTTCCTGTGTAGGCCATCCAAACTGCTCCCTCTTGTTCTGCTATACGTCTAATACGTGTAGTATCTTCGGTCAACAACTCACAATTATAGCGTTTTAGGTGTTCTAACCAGTATTCAGTGGGTTTTTCATTTACGTGATGATACCCTCCCTGTCCTGGCAAGGCATTGGTCATTAAGATAAATTTACCACATGTCAAGGAACTAAGAATATTATCTAAGTATTTTTCCTCAATATGTTCAACAACTTCCTGGCAGTGAACTAGATCTACTCTAGTAGTTACACGATCTTTTGTAAGATCACATAGTAAAGATGGGTAGATAGAGTTGTTTACATTCTCAATCATACCATCTACCGCTAGTACGTCCAGCCCTTTACGATTAAAATATTGGCTTGAATACCCTAAACCACATCCTAGGTCTAACACGCTTTTAATAGCAAACCGATCGATCACATAATTCCATACACCTGGACAGTGTGTCCAAGCGTCCCCGTCCAGTAAGTTGCCACCTAAGTGTGGTTCAGCAACACTTGTTATTAATTTATAGGTCATATAGGTTTAGCAGGTATTTCTGGAAATGTGCCCCAAGGTTGACTATAGTATTGATCTAGGTCTTCTGGTCCACCCTGATCTATCCACATTTTACTTAGGGTAATTACAGGATTACCCTCTACTACAGCATATCTAACAAGGTGACCACTATGATCATATGTACCGTCAGGCACCTTACCAAACATTCTAAATTTTATTTTTGAGTTCATTTGTACACTATAAATAAAAAAGGCAGCCTAGGCTGCCTTTCTTTAACTTGCCAATACTTTGGCAAAGTAAGCTGCGGCTTTGCCAGTCAGCTTATTAAGAATCTCGTCATCAGCTTCTGCACCCCGAGCCTGAATCGCTGCTTTAAGCTCAGCAATCTGCGACTCCTTGGATACACGAGGAGCTTTGTCGCCAGTTGTGGTAGAGGTTTTGGTTTTGCTAGTGCCACTTGCGGTTGTGTCTTTCTTAACATATACGCCTGCTTGTACTAAGATCATGCGAACGCCGTTAGCCGACTGTTCCATGTCATCAGCAATTTCTTTGATTAGCTCAGTTGAGTTTTCTGGAGTAGGATCTCCAGCTGTGTAGGTGTCGATTGCTTGTTGCTTTTGCTCGTCAGTCCATGCCATTTTTTAGTTTCCTGGTTGTGTTTAAGGATTAATTATACAGTATGATAACAAGTTTTTCAAGTAAATAATTATTATCATATTTTAGCACACTAGCTGGCCAGGGAGCCCCGGCTGTTATGCAGGGTGGGGTTTTAACCCAAATGTGCTAAAATATGGTGCCGGATGAAGGATTCGAACCCTCGACCACCCGCTTACAAGGCGGGTGCACTACCACTGTGCTAATCCGGCTATGACAAGGTTTTTACAGAACCCTGCCAAAAACTGTGATTACTAGTCTAGATTACTTCAGCAACTACTGCCTGCATTTTCTTAGGGTCGAAACGACGATAGTTATTGCAAACATCAAAGCTAGATTTAACAGCTTCAATAGCTGCAACATAAACTTCTTGAACACGATTCATTTGTTCAGCAAACTCACCCTGTGTGTGCATATCTAGCTCACTGATATCAATGCCTTCAAACATGGTATTAGGCTTAACCAACACTGCCAGAACTCTGTCAGATTGTTTGCCATTATCTTTTGTGTAATTGAAAGTTAGGATGTTCATAGTATTGTGTTGTTTAGTGTGTTTAAGTATATATTATACAGCGATTTAGTTCTAATAACAAGTGTAAATTTTTATGCCTTTGGAAACAGTCCCACATCAAGTGCTTCTCTAAATCTCTCTGCCATAGCTGGCACGATGCAACTTAAGAATACTAGTGGGGCGATTATAACATTGATAACAAAAAATGTTGTGATTAACAAGATCTTATTATCAATGGGTTTTTGCTGAGCCTTCATTACTGGTATCAGTAATTCGTAAATAGACACTATAGCTGTAGTAAGTGCAAATATACAATACAGTGTTAATAGCGTCATTTACTTGGACCTTTGTAGATCCTGCTAGACAGAGTAAAGAAGTTCTTGTCAGCCATTACTGGATTGTTTAACTTTTGCAATGTTTTAGGCCCAGGTTTCTGCATGGCAGCCCTAGATATGTCGGCATTAGCAGACATAATTGCAGGATCAAAACGACCTGTAAATAGTTTAAACAGCTTTGCTAAGCGAATCCAGCTTGCACTCCAAGGACGTGTACCAGGAATTCTACGTCTATAAACAATAGATTTTAAGGCTGTTTTTACCTGTAGGTTATCTGGTTGAGCTTTTAGCGTGCGCTCAAGTTTACGTTTACGGTTGACTTCCCAAGTCTTGTTAGCCTTATAGCGACTATAATAGCCCTCTTGGCCTTTACTGGTTTTATTCTGTGCCATTTAAATCCTTTTTATTATGTAAAATTTACCCTCAGCAGTGTCCATTTTTAGGGCACTAATTTCTACATAACCTAGTTCATGTAGGTAATATAGAGATTTCAAAATATAGTGATTAATATTTTGAGTTGGTTTTGGCTGTGCTGTTGTTAGCACAAGTGCAATACTATCTAATAACTCTGTGGTCACTACAGTTGAGGTCCAAGGTATTAGATTAATAATTTTGCTAAAGGGATTATGTGGTGATGCCTCAAGCAGCTTTAGTTTCGTCATTTTTGTTAGGGTGTGCTGGATATTTGCGAGTTAACCAATCAAGTTCAGTACGAGATGGATTAATTTCATACCAACCTTTTTTACCATAAATGTTTAGTATACTATAAAAATATTCTTCGTACATGGGTGCTACTTTATCAAATAGAAAATTAGCACCCCAATCCCTGCAATTTTTAGGATTAATACGATTAATATTATTGGCTGCCCAAGTAATGTGCTCAAATGTTCTGCAACGGTAACCAGTTATGTTATGTAAATTTAATTCACCAAAACAGGCCCAATCACTACTAATAACTGGAGTACCACTTAGCATACTCTCAATTTGAACACCACCAAATGGTTCTCCATACTGAGTTAACACAAACTGACCACGTGCTCGACTCATTAGCTGTCGTCTTGTTTCAAGATCAGCATATCCAATTACTTCTACGTGGTCAGGTATAGTACTATATCCCATATTTAATATATTACCTTGACCAGCTATTTTTAATTTAGCACCAATAGCTGCTGTAGCTTGTATAGCAATATCTGTACCTTTATGCCCACCAATTCTGCCTAGGTATAAAAAGTAGTCATCTTTTTGTTCATTGTAATCAAAGTCATTAACATCAAAGTAATTGGGAATTACTGCATCATACCAACTAAACTTACCTGGAGTTTGTACTGCTGGTAAGCCAAAATGTGCAGCCATTATACTTTGACTTTCAAATACCCTGTAAGTAGCAAATATTTCACTTGCATAACCAATACCTGGTTCTACAATTATCATATCTGGATGTGCATCAGCAATGGCTTTATGTCCCCAACCCCAAAAACACAGTAAGAAGTCATTGGCACGTTTACGTAATCTTATTTCACGTATAGCATTTTCGTAGAAAGTTTTATATGCAATATCGTTTAGATCATACTTAAATGCATTAGCATGCCAGTCATGATCTCCATAAGCTGCATTAAGTGTTAAATCGCTAGTTACTGCAACATTTTCATCACAGTAAACATCACTACGATCATGGCCGTAGTGTATAAGAGTGTGCCCTCGACCCTGCATCATAGCACAAAATTTAACTACTTTTTGTGTAAATGCACAGGCCACATAATCTTTGTTTGATATTGTATGGGGTATGCCTAGTATATGAAATCTCATTTTATTGACAGGTGGATTAGTGGCTAAAGCCCCAAACTGTTTTCCAGTGGTTTTCAAATTTCAGGGTGTCATCTCTGAAAGTTTTTAGGGTATCAATAACCTCATACAATTCATCCAGCTGTTCAAAGTCAAAAGGCATATACCTGTTGCAGGTATCCCTAATTGTAAACGTACCACTACCGTCTTTTTCTTGATTAACATCCAGCACATAGTAGTACTCAGCTGTATTGCCAGTGCGGTTTTCTGCTACAAAAGATTCGTCTTGATTTTGTTGTTCCTGTGGAACTTTGCCAAATGTAATTTTCATGTTTTCCTTTTTTAAAATGTGGTGCGAGCCAAGGGAATCGAACCCCTATTTTACAAATTATGAGTTTGCGGCATTAACCGTTATGCTAGACTCGCTAGTTTATGGTACGGGCACCCGGATTCGAACCGGGACGCGCAAGGCGGGAGATTTTAAGTCTCCTGTGTCTACCGTTCCACCATGCCCGCGTATATTAATGTGACTTATAGAGTGCAGTAAATGCACGTTTAACAACATGATTCATATCACACAAATCATAATAGGCAAGTAGAGGTAATTCAATAGTATTCCCATCAAAAAACTTCTCAAGAGCAATAGTAGTGCCAGTTTTCTTACTAAATATATCCTGATCAGAGCAAGTGGCTACGGCACACTCAACCATTTTACCTGATTTATACTCACTAACTTTACGGAAAGCTACAGTAAGTCCTCCTTTTGGATACAGTTTATTAAAAATGTGGACAGTATGTACGTTCAACAGCTTTGCTTTATCCAGCAGTTGACCGCGATATGTTTGAATAATGCCAGTATTTTTAGCGCCAGGCATTGATGTGGGAAAAGGAAAGGCGTATTGTTCCATAATAATAGTTTGTTTGTGAGATATAATTATACCAAGATTTAGTACAAGATTCAAGTGTAAATTTGTTTTAGTGCAGAAAGTACACTGTAATAAAAATAGCCGCTCAAGGCGGCTGTAATGTTTGGCGGAATATAGGAGATTTGAACCCCTGATCTCTACCGTGACAGGGTAGCGCTTTAGGCCGGCTAAGCTAATATTCCTAAATTTGGAGCGAGCACCTTGGAGTCGAACCAAGACAAAGATACCGCAAAGTGGACGCCTTCACTCTAAACGGTTTAGGACTACCTTCGCCCCTCTCACTTCGTGCCGCAAATTGGTACACCCTGTTGGAATCGAACCAACTTCAACGGTTCTTCAAACCGCCGCTATGACCACATCAGCTAAAGGTGTGTATTTGGTACATCCTGACAGACTTGAACTGCCGACCCGCTCCGTGTAAAGGAGCCGCTCTACCACTGAGCTAAGGATGCATTTTACTGGAGCAGGATAAGGGAATCGAACCCTTCTCTATAGTTTGGAAAACTAGGGCACATCCCCTATACCAATCCTGCAAATTAACGACGCATATTAGCAGCATCTGTGGCTGCTTGTTTGCTAAAAATTGGCTGTAAACAGCTTTTGTGAATAATTGAGATACCAATCATTTCAGTACCAGTATATTTAGGAATGGATTTTAAGGCAGTACTGCCACCAGCGGTTACCAGACTTGGTGGTCGGGTAGTCGGTCGTGGAGTGCCCATTTCTGGACTAAGTGGTTTGACGTTGAATTTGTGTTTCATGCTGTAATTATAACAATTTTAAACAGCTGTTTCAAGTAGATATTTATTGATATTGTGCGGGTGCCGAGGATCGAACTCGGGTCAGGACGTTGGCAACGTCCAATTCTACCATTGAACTACACACGCAAATTGGGGTGCACGCTTGGAATCGAACCAAGGTCAGCGGGATCACAACCCACGGCTCTACCATTAAGCTACGCTCACTCGTTATCTGGCACAAAGAATCCCAGTCTACCCATGTTGTTGTGATTATCCCTGTCAGCAACCATTTTATAGTTAGGCATTGGTGGCTGCTGAGTCTCAGACCAGACTGGCCAGAAGTTAGTGTACATGATAGGATCCGAGTTAGGTCTTAGGTGTACCTCTATTATGCAATCACCCTTAATTTCAATATTGATGTGGTTGGATGTTACTGTTTGTAAAAAATCTGGGATTGCGTACGCATAGTCAACCTGTACCCACTTAGTAAACTGTACTAGGTTACTAGCAGTATTAAATCCCTCAAATACATGCTGTTGTGTCCAGCAGCCGTCCACTCTGACAAAGTCCATGGTGATGTGCCTGCCAGTAAATACCTCACAGTAGAATAAGTCCGGCTCAATAACTGTGCCCTCATCAAAATGTTTTATTACAGCGTTTCGGCCCATGCCGTCTAGGTTAATGATGGGACGCACTATCCAGCTACCAGTCTCTGGTATCATAGATATGCCACACCTATAGCCAAGCAAGCAAGACAGGTATAGCTTATTGTACCAGCGTGCATCTTGTGGATACATTTCTACTGCTTGTGCGTCTGAGATAGTCATGTAGCTAGGTTTAGTTAAAAAGGAACGTCATCTTCATGTAACACATAGCTGCCAAAAATTTGTTTTTTCAGGTGTACGTCAACTTCGTCTATCTCTAGCGCTGGCTGACTGTGTTCAAATCCGGCATGCTCCTGAATTGCGTCAATTACCGTCTGCTGAAACTTTACATATCCCTGCTGCTCTGCCCAGATAAGATAATTGTAGTGATCTTCAATAACATCACATACTCTGCAATCCTGCAGTTTACCAAATGTGATCTTATCAAGCATGCCCAGCTTAGGGTCTTTTAGTTTTAAAAATGATTTAGCCATATATAAATACTACTACTTATATATGGCCTCTCCTGCATGAATCGAACACACATTTCGTGGTTCGTAGCCACGTGTACTATCCATTGTACTAAGGAGAGAGGGTAGTAAAGGTGTGAGTCGAACACACTTATAACAGCGTATGAAGCTGCTGCCTGACCGTTAGGCTACTCTACTGGTTGTTTTTCTTTAGATAGTTTGTCGCGTTCTTCCATTCTTAGGATAACTTCATCAACATCCATCCACATATCTTTGTTGTCTAGCAGACTCTTAATCTCTGATTTAGTTAAAAAGTCTTCGTAAATTTCATTTAGTAGCTGTTCAGACCACTTTCGCTCATGCTGAATTTGTCCAAACATTTCTCCACCTTTGCCATATGTTCCGCCACTATAGTTGTGGAACATAAACATACTATGTGGTGTTACCTCAAAGCGATCTGCACACAGAAAGATCATGGTAGCAGCACTCATACAAGCGCCTTCTACCGAACATATTACTAATGCCTTAGTTTCTGCCAAGACACGCATAAACTGAATACCAGTAAACATATCCCCACCAAAACTATTGATATAGATTTTAACTGTGTCATCTTCTGTGCAGTGACGGATTGTGTCAAACCAATCAGTATATTCTTCAGGACTCTTGATATATCCAGAGATATAGAATTCAAAAGATCTGGCAGTAATTTTAGGAGTAACCCTGCCATTAGTACTTGTAAACTCAATATCTTCTTTTTCCATATTTTATACGTTACTGGTAGTGTCAACCACTACCGGTGTTTTTGGAGGATACCTAGAGGTGTCAGGAATTGGCGGTGGTACAAGTGGAGTAGGTTTACCTACGTATACTGGAGCCACTACTGGCTTAACCATGATTGGGATTGCCTGCACCATTGTTTAGATTAATGTTATCGTAAGCGGCGGGAATACCTGGAATAGGGCTGTTATCTAGCTGTCTTCCAGTAGGTGTTTCTGTATCCGGGTTTGGCGCGGTAGCTGGCAGTGGTTGTGGTTTTGGTGTAAACATAGAAATCTCCTGTAAAGTATGGACTGGGATGTTGGATTTTAACCAACCTAAGAAGGGTTGCAGCCTACTACATAGACACTCTGACAATCCCAGATAAAATCGGGCCAGGTATTCTGTTACGAGGAACCTGGCAAACCCTAAGCTGAGTTTAGGCAGCTAATGCGAACTGTGTGTCGTTTGCGTTTACTTTTTTTGTGTCTACAACTAGGCTGCGTCTTTCTATACTATGGGTATAGCGACTAAAGTCACCCTAATCCTAACGGCTTCTACTTTGCCGGGCTGTCCACTTGTTTACTTGTTGCCCTGTCGAAACTATGCAGGCCCATCAGAAACATACTAGTTCTCAGTGACCGATGCCGTTAAATAACACCGATGTATCTAATATGCTTATGGTGGACCTGGGGGGATTCGCACCCCCGTCCAAGACACTTTTCTGTTTATTTCATACAACCATAAGAAAACATACTGTTTGGAACTTTTATTATGAGCATTATTATCTCATTTACCAGTAGACAATATGTTTACCTATGGCGGAAAGCAGAGGAGTCGAACCCCATCCCGGTTAAGAGAACCTGGTTTTCAAGGCCAGTCGCAGGACCAACCCCGCTGCATTACTTTCCAAACCGCTTACGATTATGCGGAGTATGTGTTGATGCCTGTTAGGGCCCATACCGATTAGTGGTTGCGGGTGACAGATTCGAACTGCCGATGCACCTGGCTTATGAGACCGGTGTGGTGAGCTCCCTACCCGCGTTAATCTATCTGTAAAACTGAAATACTGACCTCTAAGTAATCCCAGCAATGTTCAGCTAACAGATCAAAATCTTCCATGTCTAATAGTTGGTTTTCCTCAAAAACTATATCTTGAAATTCGCTAAGATACTTTAAGGCTGCGTCTCTCTTAGATGTTGAGTGTATCTCTTGTTGAAAGATTTCACTATCATTAGGATAGCTGTATGCTACTACGTATCTATTCATTTTTTTCCTTGGTAAAGAATTCTGGCATACCCTCACGGACTCGAACCGCGAACCTCTGGTTTTGGAGACCAGCGCTCTGCCAATTGAGCTAAGGATACGCTAACTGGTTGCCTCGGACAATTTTGAAATGTCGGCCTATCGCTTATCAAGCGATTGCTCTTCCTCTGAGCTACAAGGCAATAACTGGCGGAAGATATTGGAATCGAACCAATCAGCCTATTTCTAAACGAGGGCTTAGCAAGCCCTTGCCGCACCTTGCGGCACATCTTCCAAAAAATAAAAGGTTTAGATAAGCATACTGTTACTATATGTTTATCTAAACCCTAGGGTTTAAAGCTGCCTTGCTTTCGGAACTGGCTATCCGACTAATATTGGTAGGCATTTTAGTAGTAGCGCTGTTAACGCCTTCAGGAATCACGGCCACTAAGCAGCCACCTATTTACCTACTATTTTTCACAGTTACAAATGTAGTTAATGTTCATAACTGTGATAGATTGCGTCTAGTGCACTAGAAGCTATCTATACTAATTTCATAAACCACTCATTAACGATGGGGTTGTTTATGCAGGCTAGCTTACCTGTGTGATCGTATAACTGCCATTGATTCGAACAATGGTACGATCGTGTCTAAAATTACTAGATCTGGCTCCTCAGCGTGGGATCGAACCACGGACAACTTGATTAACAGTCAAGTGCAACTACCGCTGTGCTACTGAGGAATATATCCTGGCAGCCGAAGTAGGATTCGAACCTACGCATACTGGAATCAAAATCCAGGGTCTTAACCGCTTGACGACTCGGCAGTATAACCATAGAAAAACACACTATTTTCCTAGCTTTACGGTGGTAGTAACCTACTTCTTTGGGATAGCCCCTGCATGCAGTTGCTAGGTATCCTGTTTTACCGTTAAATGTGTTTATCTATGGTGGATGCACTGGGATTTGAACCCAGGACCTACCGGTTAAAAGCCGGTTGCTGCTAGCCGCTGAGCTATACATCCATGTTAGGTTTTCGTGTTTTCATTAGTGAACCTGTTGTCCTTCTTCCATACCATGAGTACGATTAAGCCAATCAGCGCGATTGATAACCCACTCACGATGTGGTACGTGTGGTACTTTTGCTATTTTGTCTGCACCAAATGTTACAGTACATTCCTTAGTTTGATCCATTTGCTCTAGCATCTGAATTGCTTCCCAAATTTTCATGATTTGTGTCTTTAAAAAATAATTATAACTGGTTTAAACAATAACTTCAAGTTATATTTTTCGCGGCTGATCTGTGTACTGTGGCCAATTAGCGGCTTCAAGCCAGTTGCTAAAAGGGATTACTACTGGTACTCCATCAACTGGAATACCACCAATTGGTGTAAATTCTATCATAAAAAAAATAGGGCCGAAGCCCTAGTGTGTTAGGGAATAAGGGTATCTTATGTTTGTAGAATAGTCAAATTAAATTTATGCATCATAAGAACCCTTATTATTTGGTGGAGAATAACGGATTCGAACCGTTTGCTTCTGCTTGCAAAGCAGATGTGTTAGCCAAGTATACCAATCCCCCAAATATCATTTTAAAATACTGCGAATCATCCAATTATGTTTCTGCATTGCATCAATGCGCTCAGCAATAAAATTAGCAATACCTTGCTGATTTTCAGCAACAGCTACAGTAAATGTAGCATTAAGATACTCTAGCAACTTTGTACTGTCGGCTAATAGCAGCGCAAATTGTTCCTGGGCAGGCATCTGACCCACAACACATTCTATAATGGTAAGCTCACTAAAACTTGAGAGACTGCCAGGTGCATAAACATCTAGTGCACGGATATATTCGGCAATAGGGTCTTGAGTTGCATAAATATCTGCATAAAACTTGCCAAAGAATTCATGATACTGTGGAAAATAGGCTCCCTCAACATTCCAGTGAAAATTTGCGGCTTTTAGGTACAGGCTGTGACTTGATGCTAACAGCACTTTTAAATTATCTGCTAACATAGATTAGCCTTTCTGAAGTGGTCTCTGATGTGTGACTCGAACACACGAAATCTTCCTCCCAAAGGAAGTGGTATAGCCACTAACCGAATCAGAGATTAACAGCAATTGTTGCTGCTAAGTATAAATTATAACATTTTAGGGCACTAAACACAAGTGTAAATTTATGCAACTTACCAGTAGTACTGGTGGGGTTTACGGCCTACACTGGGTGTATCTAAGTCAAATAGATATAAAATATCTGTTCTAACTGCTTTACGTTCCCAAATTGATCCGCTACGTCTTTGAGGTTTATTCATCATGATTCTGGTCCACCAGCTGGGCGTATTCATCCAGTGCTCCTCAGTATCTATTTTTCTGCGCTTTTTAGTTCTGGTTGTTGGTAGATTTATATATCTAAACCAACCCTCAACCTGAATTCTGTCTTTGTCCCAAGCCTCATGTTTAATATGACTTGGGCGATCTTTAAGTGTTCTACTCACTTTATGCTCCTTGTAGTATTACAATCGCATAGTGTCTCCTAGTTATAGCCGGGTCGTTTAACCTAGTTGTTGATGTTTTAGTACACAGATAGCCTTACAGATATTAGGCCATTCATCAAACATGATGCGAACTTCATGTTCGTGATCTAGGCCACTTTGTTTAAGTACCACAAATGGCCCATCTCCGTCATCTTGTAGACTGACTCGTACGCAATCCCCGTACAGCGGATTAGTGTTAGTATCTGCTACAGTAATCTGGGTAATTATGTTTCTGTATTGCATGTTGTTTTAGAGGTTGGTGCCCTAGGGGAGACTTGAACTCCCAGAACCTGGTTTCTAAGACCAGTACGTATACCTATTCCGTCACCAGGGCATTATGTTAGATAAATTTAATAAATTGCTGTACAGCAAGATTTTTTTGTTTGGCTTCGCACATTATGTCGGCATCAGCACTAAAGCTGGCCGCCCACTCGTTAACTGCTGAGTTCCAGTAATAGTCGCTGTGTGCACGAAGTTTAGTGCTGGTAAATCCAGCACTTTTAAGTGCAGCTAGATCAGGCAGTGTATCTGCATCATGGTCTACTAACACATTTTCTCTGCTAACACTGTAGTGTATAACAGGACGCACACCTCGCCAGCTTTCAGTTACAGCACGCACACGATCGTCTGTGGCACAGATATACTCGCCACTGGCAATCCAGTGATGATGTATGTCTAGTACTAGGGCACAGTCAAACATGAGTTCAATACTGTGCTCTATACCCCAACTGTATTCTGCATTTTCAATGGTTAAACAATTGTGTGCTTCACGACTAAGTCGTTTAAGTGCGCGGCGAATACCATCAGGCCCAGCCTTGCCACCAATATGCACATTGCATTTAAAGTCTTGAAAGCTGCGACCATATCCCATATAGCGAATAATGTCACAGTGATACTCAAATTCCGTGATTGAGCGCTCTACTACTTCAGCACTATCTGATGCCATTACGCAAAACTGACCTGGATGAAAGCTAAGCCGCACGTCAAGACTGCGGGCTAGGTTTCCAATCTCAGATAGGTTGCTTTCTAGATAGCGTAATACATCTGGCTCAAAGTAAAACCACATATAGCGGTCATGACTGTAAGCTGGCAATAGGTCACCACTCAGTCTAAACATACGTTGATTGACTGGCAGGCTGCCCACATACTCAATCTGAGCACGCAGTGCCTGAACATTGTTGGTCATTAGTTCCCACAGTCGTGCAACTACACGATCTGGTGTTTGGGCATTAAGCCAGGTAATGGTTGTGGTTTTAACTGCAAATTTAGCAATAGCCACATCGTGTGATTCTTGAATTTTACAGGCAAAACCTGCACGATGTATGTTTGAGTTAAAACTGTGCATATAGTAGGGTATTTATTGTAACCATTAATTAAGTATCATCGTGCAAATTCTGAGATAGTCGCTAAACTGGCTCAATGCCGATGCAGTTATGTCAGGATCAGTCGCCGGCAGCTTTGACCCGTATAGTGCTAACGTCTTAGCACGTTACCTTGATGATACTTAATTAATGGTGGATGCAGTTGGGAACGATCCAACAGAGTGTCGCCACGTCCGGGTTACAGCCGGAACCGCCTCCTTAACGGTATATACATCCATTTACCCGCAACTTAGCGTAAACGCATTAGTTGGGGTTTCGGCTTGACCAGAGCCATCATCAGAATGGTTTAAAGCTGCCGCAGCAGGTAACCTGCATTTACTGTGGCCTGTAACAGCCACTACAGCTTAGGGTCTTTGTTGGTAGATCTAGGGGGAATCGAACCCCTCGTTTGCACTGTGAAAGAGTGCCGTCCTAACCGTTAGACGATAGATCCTTATTACTTTTACTTAAATTTTCTTGACCTGTAGTCCTGCTCGGGGCTGTTACTAGGCGATTTCGTTTGTAACAATTAAGGAAGTATTTGTGCAGCCAAACCACTTTCCACCCGAATATACTTAGACTGAGCGTAATGAGGGTCGCAATCCTCATTTTATGTTAGTCCTCTCGTTTTACACTAACAACGCACTGCGAGAATCTTACACGAACCTGATGCTTCTGTATTAGCTTTATATTTGCGGTCAGAGCCGGTGTGTCTTATTCTGTCTGTCTAAGTAATTATTATAAATTGTTTTAGTACACAATTCAAGTCAATATTTTAAAAAGTTGTCAAACGAACTATACCTAAGTCAACTAGTTACCCCTGGAATTAATGGGTTGGGCATTTCTGTAAAGTCTGCCGCTTTACCTATTCTGAATTACCACGTGACCAGGTGGTCTTTGCTGACCTATTTACAATTCTAGCCACGGCAAATGGCCTTGGCAACTTTTTAAAATGTTGTCTACTGCTAAACAACACTAATTATACTACGATTTACGTCCAGTAGCAAGTTTAAATTTCTTGATCTCTGCAGCATCTAGTGATGCACTTACACGAAACTGATCACGACCTACTAAGTCATAGTGCTTGACAGCCTGCTCACGCAGTTGTGACACATTGACTGTTACATTTTCGTATCTGCTAACATAGGCATCAACTAAGAATTCCTTGGTATATCCAGCCATATTCTTCCTTTAAAAGATAATTATAACTCGTTTGACACACACAATCAAGTCAATATTTTGGTCGGCGATGCTGGAATCGAACCAGCATTAAGGGCTTAGAAGACCCTTGCACTGTCCATTGTACTAATCGCCGACGGTGTTCTAGTTTGTGGTAACAGGGCCGTAGGGTTCAAACAAATGAGTTTTAAAATATCTTACTAACTGACCATCCATATAGTCAAAATTGTCTGGAATGTTCATGACTATTTGCTTTTCTGTGATTTGAGTTAGCAAGTCCGAGTGCCCCACAAAGTTATCTTGTAGCTGCCACAAGTTTTGTGCGTTAACAAATATTATTTTGTCAGCCCAATTAATTAGGTTAGCACTGCAAGGAATTAGTGCATAGTCAAAATTGCTGCCACAACTACGGGCATTAATTTTGTATTGAGCAGCTAAACTGGCACCGGTTGGGCTGCGCAGGAGGCCAGCACTACACACAAACAACCAACGACTATTAGTACCCTGGTAGGGATTACTATAGGGAGCATTTGCACTAAAGATTGCGTCATTTTTTGTTCCTGTTTGAAAAGTTGAGTTATTCATGCTAATTTATCTAGTTGTTGTCCTGCGCGATTCATGTAACGATTTAGTTCTAGCCTGGCAACTTCATTGCGTTTAAGTGATTCACGAATCTGTATTTCTTCTAGTCTAAGTGCGTCATGTCTGCGGTCTAGGTTGTTGACCAGCATTTGCCGGTACAACACATTGTTTTGATCAGTAATCTTGGTCATACTAAAATCTTAGGTCTGGCATATTGTGGCAAAATACACATACATCACCAACAATATTGTTATGGGTTTCCCACACACTGCAGTCTGCACATTGTGTAACACTAAGGCTGCTGAGGTCAAACAATTCTGGGTTTAAGCCTAATACATAGCAGGCATCAACTAAACTGTCTCTAGTACGATGTAAACTATGGTTAAGTTTCGCGTACGTGTCTGTCATCTTTTGTAAACACTTTGGGGTATTTCTTGTAGTATAGTAGGAACAGGATATTACATCCTGCGTGTGCCAAGTGGCTAAGGCCAGATTCTGGGTCCAGGTCTTGACCCCGCATATAGCTAAAAATGTGTCTGACGCAGCTGTTAAGAACACGCGAGTGGTTCATGCCACCATGTTCTGTAAAATTCCAGGCAGCGTACTTGTTGGCACCAAACTCTAAAACCCGATTGATCTCTTCTAGTGCCTCAAATGGCATTAAACTCCAGTTGGTTTTGCCAGAGTCAAATCGTACAGCTTGTTTGGGCTTAGGCACTTTGGCAGAATCAGTTTCTGCAAACAGTTCCTGTAATTGTTTATTACAGTGTATAGTGCTTGAGGCTTTTCCAAGCCAAAATTCTGGGTTAGTTGCTGTATTCATGGCGATAGTGCATTGTTAAGTAAATATTATAGCAGTTTTGTGACCGTGGCACAAGTTTGTTTTTCTTTAGCACGTAACAGTGCTGGAAGTTTTTGAGTCTTGGTGATCTGACGCAGTAGTCTGGGATTTATAGCATTTAATCCATTTAATATGCCTTTTGACTTATTGTATTTTTCATAGACTGGCAATAGTACATCTAAGATTAGTAACTCTAATTCTGTAACGTAACTGTGCTGTAAAAGACTCATAGATGCCTCCGTTTACAGCTATTATACCATGCTGACCAGGCTGTGTCAATGCCAGTATTTTTGTTGCTGGCGCACAGGCATTAAAAATTTTAGTCTTGTATTGTAGTGGTGTTTATGATATAATAACTAACTATTTCAGGAGAAACTGTGCAAAATTTAATTAATGTGTTGCTGGCAGGTCAGACAGAGTTTAAGGATGGTGGTGTGCAAATTCAGCATCCAGCCACAGCTACGCAGATTCGAGCAGCTAAAACTCTAAGTGAACTCAATAATCAAAATGTTGCTAATCAACAAATCATGGTTAATCAGCAGCAACAGATTACACAATTGCTGGAAGACCTAGAGCGTTTATGTATTGAAAAAACTAACTATGAGTCCAGTATAACTAGTCTTAAACAGGAGCTAGAAAATGCAACTAAAACTATTGCTAGTGCCAGTGCTGTTGATACCCAGCCTAGTGCAGCAGCCAGCAGCATACCTGTTGCCGAGCCTGACCCAGCTGAACTGCCTGGTCAAGAACACGTACTATGAGGCCCGAGGTGAGCCAGTAGAGGGTCAGATTGCTGTGGCCCAGGTAGTACTTAATCGTGTAGATCATGCTAACTACCCAAAGACTATTTGCAGGGTAGTATATCAACCCTATCAGTTTAGTTGGACCAGCACTAAACATAACACTAAGATTGTGTGGTCAGACTGGCAAAATAGCCTAGATGCGTCAGTTAGGGCATATAACCTGCCACGAATTGATGCCACACACTACCATAATACATCAGTACATCCAAAATGGCATTTAAGGTGGACCATGACTATTAAAAATCATGTGTTTTATGCAGTTTAGGGTCAGCAGCACGATAAATTCTATCTTGCTGTTGACCCTATTTTTTGTTATAATAGCGCTATGTTTAAATTTATTAAGTTTGTGTTAATGCTGCCAGTTTTTGTGGCTCTAGCTGCAGTCTGGTTACTTATACTGCCACTTCTCTTGTATGGTATATTTACACACTTTTTTATTAGTATATGGAGCTAGCAATGCACAAGAAACTTAGAGATGGAATGGTAGCTGTTCTGTTCTCGCCTTACCATGGGGCCGGCTGGTATTCCTGGCACTATGTAGAACAGCTGCTGTACGACCCACAGGTGGTGGATATGGTACAGTCAAATACCTCTGCAAAAACCATAGAGCTGTACTGTGAAACAGTGTATGGCAACAACCACTTCTACGGCGGTGCCGAAGACCTAAAGGTTGTGTGGATTCCTGCAGGTACTCATTTCCGTATCCAGGAATACGATGGTTATGAAACTGTTGAAATTCGAGAAACCATAGACTGGATAGTAGCATGAACAAACGAATTCGTGAACTTGTCGAGAAGTCTTATATCTATGATCGACAGAATGATTCATCGTTCTTCGATAAGGAACTGTTCGCCCAGTTGATTGTGCAGGAATGTGCCAATCATTGTGATTTACTATTAGATCATAAGATTAGTTCAGAATGGTCAAGAGGAACACACGATTGTTCCAGAGCGATTAAAGAACACTTTGGAGTTGAAGAATGAACGAACGAACTAAACAACTGTGGGAAGAATCTCAACAATGGAATGGATCTGATGACGGTCGTGGTGGGTTAAAAATACTTGAGAGTGTTGAAAAGTTCGCCGAGTTGATTGTGCAGGAATGTATTGATATTATTGCTCCTTACACTGTTAGAATGAGCAGACCGGGCGAAGAATACTTACATCCTATTCTAGAGATTAGAAAACATTTTGGAGTTGAACCATGAGTTTCTTTTGGGGATTGTTATTGGGATTTGTAACAGGCATATTTTACATGGCATACCGCAGTAACACAGATACTAGAACAACAACACCATGACTACACCATTTACAGCAGAACAAAGCCTGGTATACCGATTACGTATGCGAGCAGAAATTCGCCGACAGATTGCTACTCGTAAGAGTGTGCAAGAGGGCCGTCCAGACAGAATAGCAGATATCCTAGAAGAAGCTGCCAACGAAATTGAGAGATTACAACAATGTTTATTACACTAACTAATGCTTCTGTACTTCATACAGGTGCTAAAATTGCAATTAATACAAGCCTAATTGCTACCGTACATACTGCTGCAATTGAGCGAGACCCAGGTGTGTGGCAAGATGTTAGTTTTATCTTTTGCCCTCCACATGGTACCTGGGAGGTAACAGAATCAACTCAATACATTGTGCAACAGCTAAACCAATTGCACGCAAACTCACCGCAATGAAAAAAATACTAATTACCGGTAATAGTGGATATATAGGCTCACACCTATCTAAAATGCTAGAGGATTCATATGATGTATATGGATTAGATGTTGCAGTGCCACAGACAGATCAGCTTAGGGACTGGTATAATGTTGATATTCGTAGAGTATTCACCATTGATGTTGAATTTGATGCGGTCATACACTTAGCAGCACTAGTTAATGTAGGTGACAGTGAGCGTAATCCCTCACTATACTATAATACCAACTTAATAGGCACAATGAATGTTCTGAACGGTATAAAAACCCAGAACTTTATCTTTGCTAGCACAGGTGCAGCACAAGATTGTGAAAGCGCTTATGGTATCAGTAAACGTGCTGCGGAAGATGTTGTGCATGAATACTGTACTGCACGTAATCAGCAAGATTACACTACGTTTAGATTCTACAATGTTATTGGTAGTAGTGGTTTTGCGCCAACCAATCCAGATGGATTGATGTATAACTTAATGCGTGCAAAACACACGGGTGAGTTTACTGTTTTTGGTACTGACTATGAAACCCTTGACGGAACCTGTTTTCGTGACTATGTTCATGTAAATGAGATATGTAGTGCATTACGTACTGCCATTGAGAAGCCCAGCAATCAAACGGAATGTTTAGGGCATGGTATAGGACGTTCAGTTAGACATATTGTTGAGCTATTCAAGCAGGTAAACAATGTGGAATTTCAGGTAAAACATGGCCCCAGAAGAAAGGGTGACTTGGCAATAAGTGTATTAGATGACATATCACCCTACATGAACAACGTCTATACACTAGAAGAGTTACTGCGATTTTAAAAAGACAACACTATGCAATTAAAAATTTGTGGATTAACATACACTGTGCTGTATAAAACAGCACAAGAAATGCAGGGCACTATTGGCCTTGCACGATTTAATGATCAAGAGATCTGGATTGGTGATCACTTTACTGATCAGACTCAAAAGATTGCGCTATGGCACGAAGTGTTGCATATCCTAAGTGATGCCTACAACCTAAAAATGACTGAAGAACAGGTTAAATTTATGACACATGCACTAATTGCATTTGCGGAAGATAACCCAGCAATATTTAAAACACCTAAGATATGAAAACTCTACTAGACGAGCTGCTGTGCACTAGATATCCCAAAATGATGGTTAATAGAAACCTGGCCATGACAGAAACCTGCATGTGCTGGGGCTTTGATTGTGGGGATGGTTGGTTCAATATCCTGGATCAGCTTATGGGCAATATCCAACATCACATTGATTGGAAGAATAAAAAAGAAGAAGTTGTAGCACAAGTCACACTGGATCAGGTCAAAGAGAAGTTTGGTACGCTCAGGTTCTACTACACTGGCGGAGATGACGTTGTTGATGGCATGGTGCGTGTGGCTGAAGGCATGAGTGCAGTAACCTGTGAAACGTGTGGTGCTCCTGGCACTACGGGTGGTCACGGTTGGATTAAAACTAGATGTAGTCTACACACGGACAATGATGATTAAACACACAATTGATGCAAGTGGGTTAGATGTATTGCACGTAACGCAACATGATGACAAAACCATTACCACATTTCCTGATGGCACTACTACTACACTGTGGAAAAACAACGACATGATATCAGCTAAAATTATTAAAGACAGCATCAATCATGCACAAAACCGAATCACAACTTTTGAGTTGGAGTATCCTAGGTTTATTCATGCAGAGCTAATGACACACAGGCAGTTTAGTCGCAATGCTGCTAGCAGCCGTGCAATACCTGTTGCAAACATGATTAAACAGGTAGAACTAAACCCTGCCGTACCTGTTCACTGGGGTCAAAATCAGGCAGGCATGCAAGCTGCAGTAGAGGTTGACTTGCCTCAACAGGCACTCAGTCAGCACGCCTGGCGTAGTGCCTGTGCTAGTGCTTGTGAGTGGGCACGTGTACTTGCCAATCAGGGTTTACACAAACAAATTGTTAATCGAGTTACTGAACCTTTTCAGATTATGAAAACTATTGTAACTGCTACTGAGTATAAAAACTGGTTTTGGCTTAGGTGTCATGCAGATGCTCAACCAGAGATAAAGCAGCTGGCTGATCTTATGCGCCTACAACAGTTGCAGAGTGACCCTCAGCTGCTGGATGTGGGTGACTGGCACTTGCCATATGTGTACAGTGAATTTGCGTTTGAACAGGTATTTTACGATGCTGCTGGCACCAAGCTGTCACTAGCAGACGCCCTAAAGGTCAGTGCCAGTTGCTGTGCTCAGGTCAGCTATCGTCGTCAAGATGACAGCCTAGAAAAGGCATACGCCATCTATGACAGGCTGATTGTTAGTGAGCCTGCTCATGCCAGTCCAGTTGAGCATCAGGCTACACCCATGCCACACATTGCCGCTGATCAGTGGCCACCAACTGGCGTAACACACCAGGATGTGAGTGGTAACTACTGGAGTGCTAACTACTGTGGCTGGATTCAAAATCGTAAACTGTTAGGACTATAAATGAACAATACTGATCAAGTATTAGCTGTGTTAGCTGTAGCTGTATTCAGCCTACTGTTAGGCTTTGAGTTTGGCAGAAATTACGGGCAAAGAGAGGCCTGTGCCAGTCAGAAACTGGAGTGGCACGAAGCTCGATGTGTCGCAGTAACCCGCACTTAATTCAGCTAGGGGTCGGCACCACAGTAAAAACGTACTTGTGGGCCGACCCTTTTAGGTTTATAATTGATGTTATGAACAAACAAAACCAAAATATACTACGGGCACTGGGTGCTGTTATTGCAGCCGTGGACAGCTTTAGCCGTGAACACCCCATGTACCTTAAACTACAGGCTGCTAAAATGGCCTTAATACTGGAGCTTGTGAATGAAAATCCGACTACTCAGTGACCTACACCTGGAATTCTACGATAATCCCAGCATTTACCAAAGCCAAGGCGAAGATGTGTTGGTGTTAGCCGGCGACGTACATGCTGGCATCCACAAAACTGCCGGTGCACTAGCTAAATTCCATGCAGAACAAAAAAACATTGTATATCTACCAGGCAATCACGAATACTACGGAACTAGCATTGCAGAGTTTGATCGTGCTATTGGCACTGTTGCCAGAGATCTTGGTATTCACCTGCTTAATCCTGGCATGGTCCAGCTGCAGTCAGTGACCTTTATCGGTGCTACACTGTGGACTAACTTTGCTAACAACCCCCTTGCTGCACATGCCGCAGCTAATGGCATCAATGACTTCCGACACATTAGGGGTTTCGATACCGCTGCATGCAGCCGGCTGTATGACACACATGCAGACTACATACAGCAGGCATATGCAGCCACAGTAGGCACTCGCATCATTGTCACACACTTTTTACCAGCTACAGAGTGCATTGCTCCAGAGTATGCAGGTGACAACCTAATCAACAACTACTTTGCTAATCGCCTTGGCGGTTACATCAGCACACTACACAACACCACTTGGCTGTTTGGACATACTCATACCACAACTGACATAACACTAGGCACAACACGTTGTGTAGCCAATCCCTATGGTTACAACCGCAACTGTAACTATAGGGAGTGTGTATTTGAGGTGTAAATTTCATTAACCCTAAAGCAAAAAAGCCAAATTTACACCGGCTAACAAAAAACACAGTTGTTTTTTGCTTTGCAAGTGTGATATAATTTAATATATAAAGCAGTTAAGGATATTTGTCCCGTCAGTGATTCACAGAATCCAGAAATGGGAAGTCCACTAAATCGTGCTCCGCCACATCAGGTTTAGTGAGACGCTGCAATTTCTGAGATTGTGTGCGATCACTGGCCCGGGGCAAAATAAGTACTACTAACTCCGACTTTTTCTGTAAAACCACGCTTAAAAATGACACTAAATCAAACACAATTACTAAAGCCGGCTGTCCCACTTTGTACAGGCGGGCTGGCCACTACATGACTAAAAATGATATTGCAGCTTGGCCATTTGCACAGTGTGCTGGCCTAGACACAGAACAGCTGGCTGAGTGGGCAACTGCCATGGGCTTAACCACACATAACAGCTGGATGCTGCCACAGATTGCAGCATACTATGGCGGTCTAACAGTAACCCGTACAGCTGAGGGTCAGTTAGATCCAGTTGCACTTGTCAGGCAATTCAAGGACAATGATTGGGCACTGGGACTATGGAGGGTCTGCACTAAAATGCGTCGTAGTAGCCTAGTGAGAACTCAGACTGCTGAGACCAGTGTTAATAGTTGTGCCTTAGTTCCACTAGTACTAGCTGGTATCAAGCGCTATCAGGGCTATAGTTACAGCGAGTGGAGTCGTACTGGACTTGAGTATGTGGTAGATGCACCATTATTAGCAGCCATGACGTGCGTACCACCAGCGATCACTGCAGCCAGAACACTGGAATTGCGCGCTCTAGGATTGCAGACTAAAAGTGGCCCTAAGCAAGGGCAGTTGAAGCCTGCTATGACTACTTGGACACTGACAGGTCTCAAGCACACAGAGTGGGGCACACTACCAGCACTAGCACTAACCATGCTAAGTCAAGTATGGTGTGCACATCCTGCCGTACGAACAGACAGTATGGTACTAGACCCTGATAATTGGGACACCATGCCACCACCACTAATAGACACTGACGTGCTGGCTGCGACTACCAGGGCAGTTGCTGTAGCTGCAGCTAGCGATGTGCCCTGGTAACAGCCATCCAGACAACACCAGATCCAGCTTAGGGTCAAACACTAACATGAAATACGATCAAACACTAACACAAAAATTACTGGACATGTATGCAGATGGAGCTACGGTGCAAGACATAGCTATGTGCTTTACGGTGCTAGCCAACGAGCCAGTACCCGAGCGTAGCATAATTGCCAAGCTGTCAAGTTTGGGTGTCTACCAGAAAAAACAGTACCTTACAAAGCGAGGGGATGTACCCGTCAAGAAGTCAGCCATCATAGACCGCATCGCCGTGCTGCTGGACACCAACTCAGAATTTCTGGAAAGTCTGGAAAAGGTCAATAAAGCTGTATTAGTCTTAATCAGCAGCCGTTTAGACCCACAATCTGACCCTAAGCCGCTATAAGTGCCATTAATGCCAAAAGCCCACAAACTGCACAAGTTTGTGGGCTTTTTTGCGCTGGCACTTGGTTAAGGTGCTGCAGCTTAGGGTCAGAAATAGACACTTGACAAGTTAGGCCGGCCACTGTATAATCTTGGCGCAGCACCACCAACAACAACAAAGCCCACAACCATAACAGCTGTGGGCTTTGTGCGCTAGCAGGATTTTGAAAGGATGTGTACACCCTAGACCTGCATTTCACGGCCTTGTGTTCAGGTAGAACACGCCGTGGTCCTAAGATTAGATGATAGCTGTATTTTAAGGTGTTCTTTCACCAGACCTCTAGGCCCATCAGAAATCATAGCGTGCATTATCAACTGCCTCTGCAGCCATTTCAGCAGGTGTGATACCTGCATCATAACAGCTTCTATAGTCACAGTCAGGTAGGTCATCCACACCTAAGCCGCAACGTGCCACCACTAGTTGCTCCGTCTGCTGCATCCAGGCATCAAATGTTAAGCGCATTATATCTCCTTTTGTGTAACTCTATTATAGCATGATCAGCCTGAGTCTACAAGTAAATAATTTTTGTGGTATGGGTATAGCTGCAGCTTTTGACGACAGTACTATCACAGTTGTGGTCAGCAGGGATCGCAGCTGACGCAACTGCTTCCGACCCTAAGCTGCCGATTGCCAGTGTGTGCACAAAATTTTCAAAATTAGCGAAATTTTGGACTCCAGGCAGTTGGCCGCAGCTTAGGGTCAGACTACCACTAGTCCTACCACTGGCGCAAGCACTAGCCCTACCACTGGCACAAGCACTAGGCCTACCACTGGCGCGGCCACTAGGCCTACCACTGGCGCATAGCGCATGCGCTATGCTTTTGGTAGCGGTCGCTTCAAGCGACCGTGGTTTTTTTACCACAAACCCAAAAAAACACCCGATTACACCCGATTACTGGTCGCTTGAAGCGACCGTGGTTTTTTTACCACAAAGACCGTAATCCCAGTCCTTATGCTATATAAGGACTGAGATTACGGTCTGGTCGCTTCAAGCGACCGCTATCGAAAAGATAGCAGTCTGGCTGCTATCTTTTTTATAGTATACAGATTCTGTGAATTTGCCTGACTATGCCCGGCCATCTGCGCCAGATGGCTTGACGATTTTCTGCAAATACAATTCTGGCAGGAAAAGCACCATAGAATTCAACTTCAAACATCTTCATTTTTAGCTCTTGGAAAAATTTTGTAGAACAGGATTATAACCACAAAAACTAGATTAACGAAATAGTTGGCAAGCAGTGGATAATCCATTTTAGGCCAAACATAGCATAGTGTAAAAATCTCACCCCAAAACCACATTAGCAAAAACAGCCAGCTTAGGCCATGTGAATGGCCCTCACGTGTGGACTGTACTGCTTGCGGCAATCCACAAAGAGCAAACAGTGCTGAACCAGTCCATCCGATTATTTCTATCATGGGTGTATTATATCAGTAAAATCAGCAGTTACCAGCTTGTGGCAAAAATACCACATAGGTGTTTACCCCTACAAAGAAATACGGTCGCTTGAAGCGACCGTGGTTTTTTCACAACAGCAGCCTGGCTGCTGTTGTAGGGGTAAACCCCTATTGCTTAAAGTGCCCAAAAATCCCAGACATTTTCGCACATGATAACAAAATCAATGCGCCGCATTATAACACGCTTACCATCAAAAAAGCGCTCTAGTGCATGGTATTCGCCAACTTTAGCCCGGAATTTTTTCTCATTGCTAGACATTACAGCAGTAGAAAATTCCACATTATCCCCACAATCCCGATAGGCCATTGTGGTAACATTGTCCAAATTCACAACTTGAATATTGTCTTCAATAGCTATGTCCAGCCAGTCACGCAAGATAAATTTTTGTGTGGCTGTAAGTTTAGAGTTAGAAGTCATTTTTAGTTTCCTTAGTTAAAAAAAGATTATACCACAATAAAGGGCCTAGGCCCTTTATCCTAGCTTAAAGCCACAAAAATTTTCTCTAAAGCCGTTTTATTGGCTTTGGTCAGGCTTTCGGTTTCTGCCTCAGTCAATTTCAGCACAGCACCGATTGCATCCGCATGGGCATCCTTGCGAACAGGCTTTTCGCCAGTCTTGCTAACGTACACTTTAGCCACATAAACTTTTTCACGGCTGAGTTTAGCAACCACAGAGCGTACTGATTTGCCCAGAGTTTGTGCAAGGGTTTCCACAGAAACACCGGACACATAGTCAGCAACCATAGCCAGAGTTTGTTCTGGGGTATAATTCACATTTTTGGTAGTCATCACATTTTCCTTCAAGAGAATCAGGGATTTTTAACAGTTTCCCTTTACTGCCTGCTAAGTATCCATTATATACCTGTTCTGCAAGATTTTCAAGATAAAAATTAAAAACCTGATTGTATTTAGCTATTGATCCCATAGCTTTTTCCAATGACCCAGGTTGCTGTAGTGTGCTATAATTTTTGGCGCCTCGCTATCAAAAGCATAGCGGTCGCCTCAAGCGACCGTGGTTTTCTTACCACAGCCTGGCCGCTATCAAATAGATAGCGGCCAGCTATTATAATATTATAACCCCCTCTGGGGTTATATTATTATTTTGCGGTAAAGTGATTTTTGACCTGAAATTCTCGCCAGTTATAAGGGGTTATCTTTTCGCGCCAATTGCGTTTCTTAATAACCTCTGTAAGTATTGGCAATTCAAAATCTCGGGCATCCTCAAGTGCAGTATGTGGCTCTAGTGTAAATTCACCCTTAATAAACCCTGCCACAGTTTCGGCATTAGTTGAAAATGTCATATTACCATACTCTGTGACTTTATTAAAACTGTGATTCTCCAGCACAAAATTACGATATTGTTTAGTATTGCAGATATTGCCGACTGCTGCCTGCCATAAACAAAATTGTGACGAAAAGCCAGATATATCTATTGCAGTTTTTTCGCATTTGTCAGCGTCAAATGCAATATTATATGCTGTTAGTACGGGATTATATTTGCCAATTGCTTGCTGAATCCAGCGATTAACTGCATTAACTGATGCCAGCATACGTGAACCAGAATCTAGCATGGCAACATAATTAGCTTTGCGCTTATTTAGGCCAGCATAACCCCATATATCATTAGCATTTTTATCATGGAATAATTCATATTTGCCATAGTGGTCTGCAACCAGTACAGCGCACTGGTTATAGATTTTGCCTTGCCTATCCACAATAATAATTGCAAAATCTGCAATAGTATTCTGCATGGTGGTTTCTGTATCAAGGATAGCAAAGTATTGTTTTTTAGACATTTTGGGTTTCTGTAGTTAAGTGTGGATTATAGCACAGTTTAGGTTAGTGTCCCTGATTAGATGGAATATAAACCCCCATGATATTAAACCTATCGCATACAGCTTTAAGATATGCTGTATTATCCTCATAAAATACTGCTGCTGCGCCTTGAAAATTTTTAAGATTGAAAAATTTTGCTAAACCTGCTATTTTGAGTTTGCTGCCGGATGTAGCGTCACCCTGATTACGGGAGATAAGATAATCTGGTTTGCCTAGTACCTGATTAACAAAACAGTAATCTGGTTCATTCATAACTCTAGCGGTGGCAATTATGGTATAGCAGGTTGAATCCTGCAAATCTGACTGATATTGAACGGCTAACGGCAACAGTTTATCGTGCATGGCTAAATGCTGATGATTGCGCCAGTATTCTAAATCAATCTTATTATCAATTGTGCGATACCTATGGCTAGAGTCTACAATTGTTCCATCCATATCATATATGGCTATACGTTTAATTGGCATTTTTTGCTTTCTGTTATTGCTGCTAAGTGCCCATTATACAGCCAACAAGTGTGGTATTTTTACAAATGTCTAAAATAAATAAAACTATTTTTGTTGCAGAGTGCGCTATAGTGTGCTATAATTTTGGCGCCGCTATCTTTTTGATAGCGGTCGCCTCAAGCGACCGTGGTTTTCTTACCACAGCCTGGCTGTAGTAAGGGTAAACCCTTATTCCAATATATCAATTATGCCTATCAGGGATTTTAATATTATTTCTAATATATAGGTAGATACAGCCACGGCTGCAACCAGTGGCACGTAGAATATAAATTTAAATAGTTGAAACAGCATTATATAATCCCAGTAAGTTAGCAAGAAAAAAAGTGCCATTCAAAACGCAGAGAGCGTTATCCCGTTTTGAAAACCCTACAATTAGCCAGGATATTGAACCCAGCGAGAATAGTATATAGCCAGATAGTATTATCTGCGAAGCCACACAAAAAGCACCAATAATAGAAACCACAGTGCCAAACCATGCTATATATTTAATCATTTAAATTTCTAATGAGTGATAACGTGTAGCGGGTAAACCTATTTTTACCATAACTTTACACCATGATTTGCCATGCCCGCATTTTTTCTCGGATGCACCATATAGATTAAAGTCTATTTGATGCGCTAATTCATGCGGTAATATAACTGATAGCATAGCTGATTTATGCTTGGGCATAAATTTTGCTGCAATATGCACCACATTTAATTCCTGATAACTACAGCCTGCTGTTTTGGTGAATCTGTTATTTAGTATAATATCAGGACAATCATATTTTACCAGTTTAGGGAAAATCAGGCAGTATTCTAGCCATAAATTCTCGGCATATTTTTGAAGTGCTTTTTTGTCCATAGGTAAATTATACAGGGTAAAGTGTGGTATTTTTGCAAACAGCAAAAAATATTTTTGTTGCTGTTTGCAGAACAGTGTGCTATAATAGCTAGCCAGTGCTGCTATCGAAAAGATAGCGGTCGCTTGAAGCGACCAGTTTTTGGTCGGCAAAAAACAGCGGCCAAACCTGGCCGCTGTCAATAGGGGTAAACCCCTATTGCTTACTAAACAGGCCGACTGTTAGCCAGTGCAGTAAAAATTTTCTCTAAAGCCGTTTTATTGGCTTTGGTCAGGCTTTCGGTTTCTGCCTCAGTCAGCTTCAGCACAGCGCCGATAGCGTCAGCATGAGCATCCTTACGCACAGGCTTTTCACCAGTTTTTGACACATAAACCTTAGCGACATAAACCTTTTCACGGCTCAGTTTAGCTACAACAGAACGAACAGACTTGCCTAGATTTTGAGCAAGGGTTTCTACCGAAACACCCGACACATAGTCAGCCACCATAGCCAGAGTTTGCTCAGGCGTATAATTCACAATTTTTTCAGACATGATTTTTTCCTAAATTTACCAAAAAATGGGTTTATCGTTACCCGTTTACCGCCGCTAGAATATATGCGTTAGCAGTACCGCATGAGAAACATTTTTAACCCCTTGTTGCTATACAGTGATTATATCAGGTTTTTTTGAAATATTGTGCAATTGCTGCTAAATATTCTGCCATTGTTGCAAAGCGCATACCATGACGCTTTGCAAAGCTCTGAAATTTTGTAACTTCCTTGGCCGTGAATTGTGTTCGCATTTTTTGCCCCTTGTTGCTAAGTGTCCATTATATACCAGATTGCACCAGGAAGTGTGGTATTGTTGCAAATCTCAAAAATAAATAAAACTATTTTTGTTGCAGAGTGCGCTATAGTGTGATATAATTTTGGCGCGCCCCGCTATGATTAGCATAGCGGTCGCTTGACGCGACCAATAGCAGGCATACTGGCGCCGGTACTGGCGCAAAATTTAGATTAGTTACTATACTATATCCACAGGTTATACATATCCACAGGTTATCCACAGGTTATACATATCCACAGGTTATCCACAGGTTATCCACAGGTTATCCACAGGTTATACATATCCACAGGTTATCCACAGGTTATTCACAGGTTATACATATCCACAGGTTATCCACAGGTTATGTATAGTATACAATTATATATAGTATTGTGCTATTGCAGCATTATATTCTGTGATATTACTGAAAGTAATATCGTGCCGAGTGCAGAATTTTGCAAATTCTGTGATTTGTTTGTTAGTATATGTTTTCATATTATATGTTTCTGTAGTATATAATCAATCTGCAAGACCGATTCTCTTGCACAATGCCCGAAATTTTTTCAGGGATAAGTCACCTCGCATACGATTGATACCATCGCAGCAAAGCATGATATTCCCAACATCATATCCCATACGATTGTCGATTCTGTCCATAGTGCATAAGTCAGGACAAACTGCACCATCAATTAAACCCCGTTCAATTGTCATGGTTTCACCAGTATGCACGCAAAGCCCATTTTGCCCATGAAACAAGCCTACAAGATAGGCCACAGTTACATTGTCGTCGTTAGCCATACCCTTCATCTTGTTGCGTGAGCGTGCCATTTTGAGTGACTTAGCGAAAAACAATTCAAGGGGAGTGCGTTTCATTTTGAGTTACCGATTTTGTTGCGTTAACGTATTATAGGGGTTTACAAGGCATTCTTACAGAAAACACAAAAAAAAAATTAAAATAAATTTAAATTTTTTTGTTGACTTTTTGATTTTTGTATGCTAGTGCATATAAACCGTATAAACAGTTTATACAGTTTATACTATTATAATAGCATAGGGCGGTTCGCAGACTGCTATTATAATGATAGCAGTCCCGCCCTCCCACACGGCCATATTTAAAAAACCCCTGCAAAACTTTGGGTGCCAAACTCACGAAATTTTGGAGTTGACATGCTTGCTTAAACCAGTTATAATTATCAAAACTACCCACTCCACTATGTCACTACCCACTGTTACCCCAGCTGAAGCACTTAACATAAGTCCTGAAGCCTTACTAATTGCCAACACCTATCTAGAAAATCCAGACCTTGCAGCTGTGGCTGACAGTCTAAACGTGAGTGTGCACGTCATCACAGACACACTAGCGCGCCGGGAAGTCAAGCAGTACATTGACCAGGTGTTCTACAGCCTGGGATTCAACAACCGTTTCAGGATGGGTGATTTACTCGACGGCATTATCCGCCGCAAATTGCAGGACATGGATGAGGCAGAAACTGGCAGCAATAAAGATATCACAGAGCTACTAGCACTCAAGCATCGTATGCTTATGGAGCACATGGATCGTGAGATCAAGCTGGAAAGCCTACGCGCCAGCAACATCAAAACACAGACCAATATTCAGATCAATGAGTCAGGTGGCAGCAAGTACTCAGAGTTAATCAGTAAACTTATGACCGCACCCGTTCAGGACACCATTAATGTATAATCGTGGTACACGCTTATTAGAGTCAGGCCGTTATGCCAAGGCTGCAGCAGTTTTTCGTCGTCAACTACGTACCCACCAGTTCAAGGAGTGCTACCTAAACCTAGGCAACTGCTACAGGTATCTGAATCTTGATGATGATGCACTTGACGCATACCTACTAGCTGCTAACAGCAACACGCCGTTTAGCGATGGACGTTTTGGCAGTTACCCTAGCGCACTCAATAACATTGGACTACTGGAATACAGCCGCAATAACTTAACTGACGCAGAACGCTTTTATCGTGCAGCACTAACCCTAGACCCACTTTACACTGAGTGCATCTGGAATTTAGGCAATTGTGAACTCAAGGCCTCAAATAGTGTCGCAGGCTGGCCTATGTATGAGTACAGATTTAATAGAGGCCCAGGCTCAGTTGTAATTGACACGTCAATACCCAGATGGGATGGTGTCAGTAAGGGTACCTCAATTTGTGTACTCACTGAGCAGGGCATCGGCGACAAGATACAGTTTGCTAGATACTTAGCATTACTCAAGCCGTATTTTAGTGACGTTATCATAAATTGTCATGCCAGCCTTAACTGCTTATTTCCAGGCTATACTTGCTCAGAAACAGTATCTGGATCTGTAAGCATACCACTATGTAGTCTTCCTGGAATATTTGGAGTTATACCAGTAGCTAACTACCTGTCAGGCACACCACACCGTTTTGGTACTGGCAGGCACATTGGAGTGGTGGCCTCAGGTAGCCCAACCCATGCCAACGACTATAACCGAAGTATTGCCATCTACAACTTTGCTAGATTTGCTACTTATGGAACATTATGGGGTCTAAATCCTGCAGATGCTAAACACAGCACCATAACACCACTGGCTAGTACCAGTTGGCAGCAAACCATCGACTATGTGTTAGGCCTAGATGTTGTAATCTCAGTAGACACCTCAATTGTGCACCTAGCTGGCACACTAGGCAAGCCCTGTATCATGATGCAGCCTAGTCGTGACACAGACTTCAGATGGGGGCTGCCAGGCGTACAGAACCCCTGGTACAGTTCAGTATACGTTGTAGACAACTACAACGACTGGGACACCACACTGGCAAATGCAGAACGGTTACTAGCGCTATGTTAAATATAAGCAGAGATGATGTAAGTGGTGACTTAATCACAGAGTTTGCAGCTAGTACTAGGTTTATTAAGCTGTCAGTCGCAGCTTACCTTCGGCTGTTACCTGCTGTTGATGCAGTTACCTATGCCAGATCAACTGCTTGGGACGAGCTTAACAGACCCCAAACTGCACTGATTAACGCTGTCAACAGCCCCCGTTACCGTTTCATATGTGCAGCACTAAGCCGCAGGTTGGGCAAAACCTACATAGCCAATGTGATAGGACAACTGGTAGTACTAGTACCTGGCTGTAACGTGTTGATTATGTCACCCAACTACAGCCTAAGTGCCATCAGTTTTGAACTACAGCGCAAGCTGATCAAGAGCTTTGACCTAGAGGTTGAAAAGGATAATCTTAAAGACAAGGTTATAGAGTTGGCTAATGGGAGCACTATCAGAATGGGATCAATCTCAACTGTGGACAGCTCAGTTGGACGCAGCTATGACTTAATTATATTTGACGAGGCTGCACTCAGCAGTGGTGGCAAGGATGCATTTAATGTAGCACTACGTCCCACACTAGACAAGCCTAACAGCAAGGCCATATTTATTAGCACGCCTCGCGGCCGCACTAACTGGTTCTCAGAATTCTTTGACAGAGGCTTTAGTGCAGAATATCCTGAGTGGGTAAGTATTCAGGCAGACTATACTGAGAATACCAGAATGACAGAGTCAGACGTAGCAGAAGCTCGTCGCTCAATGAGCAAGGCTGAGTTCGCTCAGGAGTATATGGCGTCATTTACCACATTTGAGGGTCAGATCTATGTGGACTGGCAGGACAGTTACATAGCAGAATTTACGGCCACAGACGGCTGTGAGTATATAGCTGGCATGGATCCAGGTTACAGAGATCCCACAGCCCTAGTAGTCGTAGCCTATGATCCACGTCTGCAACAATTTCATGTGGTAGACGAGTACCTGGAGTCACAGGCCACAACTGCTGAGCATGCTGAGCAGTTCAAGCAGCTGTGTAGTCGCTGGTCAGTTGAAACTGTGTTTATAGATAGTGCAGCTGCTCAGTTTGCCAGTGACCTAGCCTACATCTACGACATTAGCACTATTAAGGCTAAAAAGCAGGTGCTGGAAGGCATTGCCTATGTTCAGACCATTGTAGAGTCTGGCCGGCTTAGGGTCGCTCCACACTGCACACATACACTGCAAATGCTGAACGGCTATCGCTGGAAAACTGATGCAGCTAGCGGCATCGAGCGTCCAGACCATGACCGCAACAGTCACATTGCAGATGCACTCAGATACGCACTGTACACCTACACACTATAACTTTTACAGCCCACCTACGCCGTCTGTGCTGGTGGGCTAACAGCGTTACAACCAGCACCAAAAATTTAGTTATTGACACCATGCTGCTATCATGATATAATATAGTAGTAAAAAATACAGCTGGATAAAAATGGCAGCAAACACCAACAACCGTATTCCAGTAAAGTGGGTGCGTGATCGTGCCAAGGCAGCATATGACAAAAAAGACAGCTGCTACATCTGTGGAACCAGTCAAGAACTGGAGCTACACCATACTCACTCTATTACTCTGTTACTGAATGCCTGGTCACTACGTAAGGGCTATGATATTAGCACTGATGCAGGCATACTCGCAGTTAGAGATGACTTTATTACAGATTACCATCAAGAGATTTATAAGGATGTTTACACACTATGTCGTAGCCATCACATAAAGCTACATGGCATATATGGTAAAGCACCATCTTTAGCCAGCGCCGTAAAGCAGAATAACTGGATTGAGATACAAAAGTCTAAAAGTACACACACTGGTACCGCCAGTGTGCGTGGTAATTTTGGGCGTTTCTACTAGGAACACTATGGCATGGTACAATAAAATAACAGGGCTCTTTCAGAAGCTGAACCCTGCACAAGAAACAATTAGATATCAAAGCGGTACTAACGTCAGTACTGATGCTCTTGCTACATACAAAGATGCATTTATTAAGTTAGAGACAGTTAATAGAGGTACTAATTTAATTGTTAATGCCTGCGCCAGTTTAGACTATGATATTAAAGATAAAGTAATAGAGGGAGTTGTAGTAGGTGTAAGACAGAAAAGTCTATACAACTTACTGAACTATCGCCCAAACCCCTACCAAACAGTTAACGAATTCAGATGTAATATATTTACTGACTTTATCCTAGAGGGTAATATATTCATGTACTATGATGGTGTGTTTCTATACCACCTGCCTGCCGCAAGTGTACAAACCATAACAGATCCCAAAACATTTGTAGCAGAGTATACCTACAATAGCATTGTACATTTCAAGCCAGAAGAAATAATTCACATTAAAGACCTGTCCAGTACTTCAGTATATAGAGGTACTAGCCGACTAGCTAGCGCTGACAGAAATATCAAGATACTGTATAAAATGCAGACTTTTCAGGAGCAATTCTTTGAAAATGGTGCAGTTGCCGGAATGGTACTAACTACAGACAACACACTAAGTCAGGTAGCCAAAGATAAAACAATAGCACAATGGGTTACCAGATACAGCCCTAAAAACGGTGCTAAACGTCCCATGATTCTTGATAGCGGGTTAAAACTTAATCCTATTAGCTCTGCAACATTTCAAGAAATGGATTTTGATCAGAGCATTAAAACCCACGATATTAAAATACTAAAAGCACTAGGTGTGCCACCTATCCTGTTGGATGGTGGTAACAATGCCAACATTTCGCCAAATCTCAGATTACTATACCTGGAAACTGTAATGCCTATTGTAAACAAATACGTTGCAGCAATAGAGCGTTTCTTTGGTTACGATATAGCCCCTATTACTGCTAATGTATCAGCACTGCAACCAGATTTAATAGATGTAGCTGATTATCATACTAAATTAGTAAACGCAGGTATTCTTACTCCTAACGAGGCTAGAATTGAACTGCGCTATGATAAACTAGCAGGAAATGATGATATAAGAATACCAGCTAATATTGCTGGATCAGCGGTTGATCCCAGTGTGGGGGGAGCTCCGAAAACACCGGAACCGCAATAAGGAGTTACATGGATAAAACAAAAGTATTATATATAAATAGTGCTTTTACTAAAGAACTGCCGGCTGCCACAGACAAGATTGATTCAATTTTTATTGAAGGCTATGCCTCTACAGTAGATGTTGATAGACAAGGCGATGTAGTACCAGCAAGCGTGTGGGAAAAGGGTATGCAAAACTACCTGAAGAACCCAATCATTCTATCTCAGCATGATCACGATGACCCTATTGGTCGCATGGTTGAGCACAAGCTAGACGCTAAAGGACTTTACATAAAAGCAAGAATTTCAGCGGCTGCTGAAGTTTTTAGTCTAATTAAGGACGAAGTCCTTACAGCTTTCTCAATAGGGTTTAGAATCCTAGATGCAGAATACAACTCAGCCGCCGAAGTATTTTTAGTAAAAGAACTAGAGCTAATTGAAATTTCAGTAGTTTCAGTACCCTGTAACCAAAATACTTTATTTAACCTGTCTAAGGCGTTTTCAGACGCTGAAGAATACAATAGTTTCAAAGCTCAATTTATACCTAAAGCCGAATCAGCTAAAGGGCTAGAATCTCTCTCAGATAAAAAGAGCGCAATCACAAAGGAATGGAAAATGGATCCAAAAGAATTACAAACTATGCTTGACGCTGCTGCTAAGTCTGCGGCTGAACAAGCTACTAAGGCTTTGCTTGACAGTCAAGCAGCTACAGCTGCTGTTGCAGCTGCAGAAGCTAAAGCTGAAGCTGAACTTAATACTCGTGTAGAAAAAGCTGTTGCTGCTTCTATCAAGGTTGGTGAAAGCGGAGCAGAAAAGCTACTAAAAGATATTGAAGCTCGTTTTGCTGACGAAAGCACAAAATCCAGCAAAATGCTTGATGACCTGCATGGCGCACTAAAAGAGAAAGCTGCTGAAATTGCTGCTCTTCAAAATAGCAAAATGCAATTTAATAGCGACAAAACTACTGGCGATTACGCAGAACGTGAAAAAGCCGTGCTGTTAGCCAAGATGCAAAATAAAGCTATTGGTGATACTAAGTATGGTACAGGTATAATTGAGAAAACTGGTGCTCACCTACCAAGTGCTACATGGGAACTAGAAGTATCCATGAACATGGAAGCCGAGGTACGTCGTAGATTAGTTATTGCTCCATTACTACGTAACGTTGCAATGAAAACCAATGTTATGACTATTCCTGTGAATCCAGAAGCTGGTGATGCAACTTGGATGGCTAACAGCAGTTTTGGTACTACTGCTAGTGCTGGTGCTGCTCAGACTCATGCACTAAAAGAAATTACTTTAAGTGCATTTAAAGTCGCCTCACTAGAGTATGTGGCTTACGAGGAAGAAGAAGACGCCTTAATGGTTATACTTCCAATTGTTCGTGATGGCATGATTCGCCGTGTTGCTCGTGCAGTTGACAAAGCTTACCTAATTGGTGCCGGCAGTGGTGCTGATCCAGTCAAGGGTCTAGCCCTATATGACGCAACTTCTGCAGTAACTGCTACACAAGCAGGTGTTGCTACTATTGCTAACATGCGCGCTCTACGTAAAGACTTAGGTGCTTGGGGTCTTGATCCTGCCGAAGTTACCTATGTGGTTTCTACAGAAGTATATTACGACTTACTAGACGATACCTCTTTCCAAACCATGAATCAAGTTGGTGTACAAGCTACACTATTAACTGGTCAAGTTGGCAGCATCGGTAATAGTCCAGTGTTAGTAAGCTCAATGTTCCCATCAAAGCCTGCTACCGGAACTAGTAGTACTACTACTAATTATGGTGCTATTGCTTTTGCTGCAGGCAACTTTATTGCTGGTAATCAACGTGGTCTACGTTTTGATACACAAGACATGGCTGAAACACAGCGTCGTGTATTAGTAGCTAGCCTACGTACTGGTCTTCAGCAAGTTACAACTAATCTTGGTCAAGGCGTATCAGTATTCCGTTGGATAACTTAATGTAAAATAAAGAGGGAAGCTTCGGCTTCCTTCTTTTATATGCTTAGTGTACTAGGCATATAAAAGAATAAAGGAACAAACATGGGACTAGACTTAATTACAAGAACCGAGTACAAGACCTATGCAGGAATTTCCAGTACTAATAGTGATGCAGTTTTAGACGTACTAATACCTAAAGTAAGCGACCTAGTAAAAACCATTTGTCGTCGTAGTTTTATTGACTATGTAACTGAGTATAAAACAGAATATTTTGAGGGTGGAACAGCTAGTTACATGCCAGAAGAGTGGCCCGTAATTTCAGTTTACGGTCTAGAAGTATCAAAAGACTATGGAAGCACATATACAGAGTTAATAGAATTTACTGATTATGCACTTAATAGGGCCAACGGATCTATTCGCTATATTAACAAGGATTTTCCCATACTAATAAATGGTTACAAACTTACCTATAATGCTGGATACGAAACTATTCCTGCAGATCTTAAATTAGCTGTATTAGACCTAACTAGTTACTACCTAAAGAATGACAGTGCTGTGCACGCAACTGGTTCAGCCCAACCCAATACTATGCAGGTAGAGTATATTACTACCACTAACCTGCCAGCAAATATTAAACGTGTGTTAGATTTACATACTGCGAGTTATGCTTAATGTCACTTATACCACAAGCAGTATTAAATAAGTGCGAAAAAATAGCACTATCTACTACAGAGGGGTTCAGAAATTCACTAGATAAAAACATTCACTTAGTAGATATATCTTTTAGTGCTCTAAAGTCTTCTGATCCAGATATTACTGAGGAAACTTATTCTTTACTAATACAGGAATTTCAGATAGCTTTTAGTACCAATACTTACAGCAAGTTAGATAAGGCCATAAAACAAATTAAATTAGCTGCTAGAGGTAATGTAAGTTTAGTAATTGATCGTGAGTATGGTATATACGTACTAGGACCCTCTTATAGTTCAGTTCAATCAAGAATAAGTAACATTATTAAGAATGTAAACAGTATACAGTCTAAGTTTACTGGCAAAGATGAAACCGGTAAAACTGTAGCAAATATAGGACACATGCCAACTACTAATATTGGTGGTGCAAGAAGCCCCCTAGAAGAAAAACTTATAAAGTTATTTAACAGCGTGCCACTTTCATCTGCAGCTGCTGAGGTTATTGGCAGCCAGATATCAGAACTATATAGTTTACACGAATTTGGAGCTGAGTACTCTTTTACTAGACCAGATTTTAATACTAAGCAATTTAATAAAATATTGGGTGGTATAGTAGTAGTGGTAACACTACAAACCCAAACCTTAAATAATGAGATAAGTAAGTACGAAAAACTTATCTCCAAAAGAATTACTGAGTATGTTAGTTCTCGTGAGTTTGTTAATGATATAATAGTAACACCCGGTTCTAATAGCATAGTGCAAGACATTGAACTAGGAATAATAGCTAATTTAACTAATAAGCACTCTACCAGTAAACACGTAAAAAAACCTAGTGCAAAATCACAATTAGATACAGGTAAGCCTAAAGTATCTTCTAGTAAAGTAGTCAGTAATTTATCTAAAGCGGCTAGTACTAAGCCTACATACTCATTAATAAGCCTACAAAACTTAATTAACCAAAATTTACAAAGTGTAATTAGCGCTAACATGGGTGATGGTAGTAGCAGGAACATATTAAATCTCAAAACCGGACGCCTAGCGGCGTCAGCCAGCGTACAACGCATGAGTGAGAGTAGGGCCGGCATGATTACAGCTTTTTACAACTATATGCGAAATCCCTACCAGACATTTGAACCAGGTTATGCTCAGGGCAAGCCTGTTTCCCGAGACCCTAAGCTGTTGATTGCAAAATCAATCAGAGAAATTGCTGCACTAAAGGTAGGTAATCGTTTGAGAGCTGTATCACTATGACCAAAAGAACAAGTATTTTAAACGCAATAGTAACCAAGCTTAAAACACTGGATGGCTCACAGTATAAGAGCAATATAAGCAATAATGCATTTGCCAAACTCAAGTTCTGGGACGAGGTCCGAGACTTTCCAGCCATCTACTCTAGTCCAGGTTCAGAGCAACGAGAGTACCTGCCGGGTGCATTTACTTGGGCACACCTAGGTATCAGCCTAAAGGTATACTGTCGCGGTGAAGACGCCCAGGCCCAATTAGAGCAACTGCTAGAGGATATTGAATCGGTCATAGATGCTAATCGTGTGCTAGTTTATGATAGTGTTAACAACTACGAAACAACTGAAATATTGGTTGTCTCCATAACTACTGATGAGGGCTTATTGGCCCCGTATGCAGTAGGAGAAATTAACTTACAGGTACGATATCAGTTAATGTAATTACTATGACAATTGGAATATATAAATTAGAATTTGCCGGTACGTCTATGTGTTACATAGGGCAATCATTAAATATACAGACTAGATTTAAACAGCATTTAAACCTAATGCGTAAACAAGAGTCCAGTATTAAGCTCAATAAAGCATACCTAGATTATGGTAATCCTGTACTAGAAATATTAGCAGAATGTAATCAGAGTGAGTTAGATACTTTTGAAAAAGAAACAATAGAAATATTTGATTCAGTAAATAAAGGGTTTAATGTTAATCTATCTGCAGGCGGTAAAAGTTCTATAATAGGCCAAGAGCACCACAATTCATTGTATACTAATTCTCAAATATATCAAGTATTACGTATATTAGTTAATAGTCCGGAATTTAACTTCCAAGAAATTAGTAATATTACTAAAGTATCTAAAAGCGTTATTGCTGGTATAGCGTGTTTGCAACAGCATAAATGGTTGCAAGTAGAGTGCCACAGTGAATATTCAAAACTAAGCAAACAGTATTTATCTGGGTTACGTAGCAAAACTACTAAAAGAGGTATAAAGTTACAAGAGTATATTCTAATATCCCCAGAGTTAGCGTTATATACTGTGACAAACACAAGAGAATTTGCAAAAATGCACGGATTAGATCACTCACATCTAAATAAAATTCAGGCAGGATTACGAAAATCTCATAAAGGCTGGAAATTACATCAAGCCTAATTTTAGAGCAAGAGCTCATTATATATTTAATATCTATTAGAACAGATAAATATCTAGTTAATATATTTAATTAAATATACTCATAATATAAGGATAAATTATGGCGACCTTTAATTTAGTACGCAATAGTCGCGTATTTTTCACAACAAACGTAGCAGCTGGCACAGGCATTGTGGCTGCTAATGGTTTCTCAGTAACTAATTCACAGGAACTTCAGGTACTTGACGGATTTACATTCTCGCAGGCTACTAACGCAGACACTGTTACAATCAGTGAGGCAGGTGCAACTCCTACCAGGGGTCAACGCAGCTTTAACACTAGCTTGGGTACTGTAGATTTCTCCTTCTCTACCTATATGCGTCCACGTTTAGCTGGCACACTGGTTAAGTGTGAGGAATCTCCCTTATGGAATGCACTACTAAGCAATACTGCTTTAAATCCAGTTACTCCTGCTTCTGCTGTTACAACTATTAGTGCCGCAACTATATCAGGATCACTACTTACCTTAACAGGTACAGGCTTTACAGCTATGACAGTCGGTGACGTTGTTGTAGTTAAAGGTGTAATTGGCCAAAATGCCAGTCAATATAATACTGCTATCAAAATTGTAACTAGCACTACTACAAGTATTACTGCAAATTATATTGTTACTCCTAATCAAAGTACTTCAGCTATTTCAGCAGGTAGTTGGACTAGTGCAGTAACATTTAATAAGACTGCATGGAATGAACATATTGCAATAGCTGCTGATACAACAGGTATTATAACTGCCTACTCAGAAGTTACCAGTGCGCTATCCAATAGAAATACCCTGTTACCATTTGGCATGATCATGACCATAGATGGTGTTACCTATGCCATTGATAACTGTGCACTTGACCAAGCTGTCATAGACTTTGGCTTAGACGGTATTGCCATGGTTGCCTGGACTGGTAAGGGTACTGCACTACGTCAATTAAGTACTAATGTAACCTATAGTGCAGCAGCGGATCCTATACTATCAGTTGGATTGACAGGTACAATTGCTGGTAAGAATACTACTGCTGGTTTTATTACCAACAAGCTGTCAACAGTTACCCTGGTCAGCAACATTGGTGGAGCAAGTGGTACAGCATATACCTTAGCACTAACTGGTGGATCAATTACTATTGCTAACGGCATTACCTATGTGACGCCTGCAAATCTAGGTGTTGTAAATGTACCAGTAGGTTACTATACAGGTACCAGAGCAATTACAGGCAGCATTACTGCCTACCTGCGTACAGGTACTACTAATACAGCAGGCTTACTAAGCACACTGTTAACAGCTGCACCAACTGCAGCAGGTGTAGAACCTAAATTTAAACTGCAGGTTGAAATTGGTGGAGCAACTGCTGCAACTCGTATAGAAGCACAAATTGATGGTGCTATGATTCAGATTCCTACAATTGATGCACAGGCAGTAATGAGCACTACCATTAACTTTACAGCTCAAGGCAGTAGCAGTGTACAAGCCGATAATGTTTATGACATTGAAAACACCAATGACATAGAGATTCGCTACTTCTCAGCAGCTTAATTTTTTCCCCTGGCACCGGTTTGATCACCGGTGCCTCTTTTTTCTCAGTCTTAAAATATAATTAAAGGACAACAAATGGCAGAAACCATGAACGCGGCAGTTACTTTAAAATCTCTATTAGTACCGTCAAAAACGGTAGAAGTAGAGTATCCAGGTCTAAACAGCTTTAAAATTAATGTAGTATTTCTTTCACGTGAAACCCTAGTGAACATGCGCAAGAAGGCTACCAAAACCAGCTACAAGAATCGTCAACCAGTTGAAGAGTTGGATGACAAATTATTCCTGCAACTGTATGTTAATGCCTGCATTAAAAATTGGACCGGACTTAAACTCAGCTACCTAGAACAGCTTGCTCCAGTAGACATGACAGGACAAAATCCTGATGCAGAACTTGCTTATAGCCAAGATGACGCCCTATCCTTGATGCAATCTAGTGCTAATTTTGATGCCTTTATTTCAGAGACTGTAACTGAACTATCAAATTTCACGAAGACCAGTACCGCCAAGTAAGCCAACAAATAGAATCCTATTTTCAAAACAGTCAGTTAGGCATGACCAAAGACTCATACTTTGAAATGTGTGAGACACTAGGCAGCGAACCCATAGAGTCTGAAATACCTGTCGAGTATGAAGACCTATTAACAGATGTTCAGGAAGCCTTGAACATCTACTATAAACTAAGGGATGAATGGGATACAATGAATGGTAACTATATGGGTAAAAATTATAGTGGAATACTAGATATTTTTACTATATTGCAGGTACCGGTCCAAGATCACAGAACTATGTTTGATTTAATAGGTTTAATTGATCGTCATCGTTCAAAGATGATTGCTGATAATAAACCTAAAAGCAGTAAGTAATAGAGCCCCTATAGCGCAAGTTATAGGGGCTTTATTTTTGTGGGTACTAAAAATTTAGTTATTGACATTGAGTTGTATAGGTGATATAATAGGGGTTAGTAATAATACCATGTATAAATTTATATGGTTAAAGGGAGAATATATGGCAACAGTAAATGTAGAAGTAAAAGTTGAAGCCCCAGGCCTATCTAGTGCCAATA
>Ga0214919_10000489_pt1 | contig 67650 bp, 113 predicted proteins | sample LL1503_MetaG_FD_177994 | JGI IMG/M metagenome (GOLD analysis project Ga0214919, IMG submission 177994) | Freshwater microbial communities from Lake Lanier, Atlanta, Georgia, United States - LL-1503 | ecosystem: Environmental > Aquatic > Freshwater > Lake | place: USA: Georgia | collected... | reverse complement strand
TTTTTAGAAAATCCTGAAAATAAAACGAAACGGAGAGAATATGATAAAGGATATGTTAAACAAAAAAGACAAAACAATATAGAATATAAAATAAAAGATTCTATAGGAAGTATGATAAATTACCATTTAAAAGAACAAAAAAATGAATCCACTATTAAATATTTAGGTTGTTCTATTAAAGAATATATTGTATATTTGGAAAATATGTTTTTTCAAGAAATATCTTGGGAAAATTATGGTGTAATTTGGGAAATAGATCACAAAATTCCACTTTCATCTTTTGACTTGACTCAAGAAGAAAATATATTTAAAGCATTTAATTATCAAAACACCCAACCTCTATTCAAAACTACTAAAATAGCAGAAAGTTTTGGATATGTAGATCAAATAGGAAACAGAAATAAAAGTAATAAATTAATAAATTAATATAATATATGATTACAGAACTTCGACCACATTATAAACCGTTCGAATATCAAATCGCATTTGAATTTTTTAAAGACCAACATAGGGGGCACTGGCTTGCTGATGAGGTCCCATTATCTTCAGATTTGAATGATTGGAAACTTAAATTGAGTGAATCAGAAAAAAACCTAATTGGTAATATCTTAAAATCATTCGCTCAAACAGAAACATATGTAAATGACTATTGGGCAACCAAAGTAGCTGTATGGTTTCCAAAACACGAGATTAAAGCAATGGCTTGTGCATTTGCTGATTTTGAAAGCATACATGCTGAGGCATATGCTCGTTTAAATGAAGAACTTGGATTAGATGATTTTGAGGCGTTTATGGAAGATGAGGAAGCAAAAGCTAAGATTGATCGTCTAGTTGAGTTACCTGGAGATACATTACGTGAAAAAGCACTTTCATTAGCTATATTTTCTGCATTTACAGAAGGTGTTAACTTGTTTTCCTCATTTGCTATTTTAATGTCTTTTCAATTACGTAACTTAATGAAAGGTACAGGTCAGATTGTTGAGTGGAGTGTAAGAGATGAATCTTTGCATTCAAAAGCAGGATGCTGGTTGTTTAGAACAATGGTAGAAGAAATGCCTGAGCTAAACGATTCTTTAATGGCACAACAAATATATGAAGCATGTGATCTTTCAGTAAAACTTGAATTTGATTTTATTGATAAAGCATTTGAAATGGGAAATGTTGAGGGTTTAAATCAAGACCAACTTAAAAATTTCATCAAAGAACGTGCTAATCAAAAATTAATAGAACTTGGATATCAGCCCTTATACAATGATATTGATCCTAACCTTTTGAAACAAATGGAATGGTTTGGACATTTAACAAGTGGTAAAACACATCAAGATTTCTTCGCAGGAAGAGTAACAGATTATTCAAAATCAACCGCTGACTGGAGCGACTTATAAAAAATTATGAAATTAGAAGATTTACATAATATAGTTAAGGAAGAACTTAAAGAATATTTTAAGACGAATCCATATTCTCTTAAGGATGAGATGTTGATAGAAACTGATATTCTTATAGGGGAACTTCTTAATCCTGATAATTCTCTTTCATATGAAAAAGTAAGTAAGGGATTTTATACTTATGAAGATCCTAATGGAGTGAAATTCTTTGTTAGAGCTGCTTATACCCCAGAACCACAAAATTATTTTGAATTTAAAACAGGATGGTTTGATAAAAATGGAAAAGCAACTTTTGAACCTTCTGTCCCATATGGAAATCAAGAAACATCTGCTCTAGACATCAATTCTCGTTCAGATACAGTAGCAAAAATTTATAGGGATGAAATATTACCATTTTTTAAACAACAGAATTTAACAGATACAATGGTTATCAAACCTATATCCTCTAGTAGAATGAAGTTTGCTGAACGTTTGGTTAAGAAATTTACATCTGAAGATTTTACAACAGAATTTAAAGAAAAAGAAATAATAATAAAAAAATGAGCAAAATAAACGTAGACACAAGTAATTGGGTCAAGGGGAAAGATTTTCCTAATTGGATGGACGAAATCGGTACATCTATCATATCACAAGGTTATCTTTTACCACATGAGAATGTATTTAAAGCATTTACTAGAGTAGCTAAAGCATCCTCTCGAAGACTAAAACGTAAAGATCTTCAACCATTTTTTGTTGAAGCAATGGAAAAAAATTGGCTATGTTTAGCATCTCCTGTCCTATCAAATTTAGGTACAGAACGTGGTATGCCTATTTCATGTTTTGGAGTAGACACAGATGACTCTATTGAAGGAATTGCAGGAGCTAATTCAGAATTAATGCGATTAACTTCACAAGGTGGAGGAGTTGGAATTGGTGTATCTCGTATTAGAGGTAGAGGTAAAGAAATCGCTGGAAATGGTACATCTGAGGGAGTAGTTCCATGGATTAAAATGTATGATTCAACTATTTTAGCAACTAACCAAGGTTCAGTTAGAAGAGGAGCAGCATCAGTTAACTTACATATCAATCACCCAGACATTGAAGAGTTTTTAATGATTCGTAGACCAAAAGGTGATGTTAATAGACAATGTTTAAATGTTCATCAATGTGTTGTTATTGATGATGATTTTATGAATAAGCTGGAGGATAAAGAACCACGTGCTTTAAGACTATGGGGTGATATTTTGAAAACACGTTTAGAGACAGGTGAACCATATATTATGTTTGAGGATAATGTAAACAATGCAAATCCAGAGGCATATAAGAAAAATAACCTGCATGTTTCTATGACAAATATTTGCTCTGAAATTGCACTTTACACAGATCCATTACATTCATTCATTTGTTGTTTATCTTCATTGAATTTAGCAAGATGGGATGAATGGAAAGACTATAAGTTTGAAAACGGAATGACTTTACCTGAATTATCTTGTTGGTTTTTAGAGGGGGTATTGCAAGAATTTATAGACCGTGCTAAAGGAATTAAATTCATGGAAAACACTTATCGTTCAGCTTTAAAAGGTAGAGCAATTGGTATTGGAGTGTTAGGATGGCATACATTTTTACAGGAAAAAGGAATCCCATTTGCTGGATTACAAGCAAATTCTTACACTAGAATTATGTCTCGATTCATTGAGGAAGAAGCATTGAAAGCATCTAAAGATCAAGCAGAACTATATGGCGAACCAGAATGGTGTAAAGGAACAGGTTTAAGACATACACATCATTTAGCAATTGCCCCTACTGTATCAAATGCAAATATTTCAGGTGGAGTTTCACCTTCTATTGAGCCATTACCAGCAAATGTATTTAATTTAAAAACAGCTAAAGGTACTTTTATTAAGAAAAACCCAACATTGGAGCGTTTACTTGAATCAAAAGGATTTAACATTGATAGTATTTGGGAACAAATCTCCAAGGATAAAGGCTCTGTTATGGGATTAGCAGATCATATCTTATCACCAGAGGAAAAAGAAATCTTCTTGACATTTAAAGAAATTAACCCATACGAAATCATCCGCCAAAATGGTATCCGACAAAAACATATTGATCAAGCTATTTCATTGAATTTAACATTTGATCCATCTGATTCACCTAAATACATTAGTGAGGTACATAAGTTAGCTTGGAAAGAAGGTATTAAAACCCTATATTACATGCGTTCAGAGAGTATTTTAAGAGGAGATAATCTTCAACGTACCGCTGACTGTATCAGTTGTGAAGGGTAATGGACTTTTACATATGTATAATAAATAAAATATTATAGGTATGTTAAGATCCTTTAAAAAAATAAAAAGAAATTACTGGGCTCCTACTCCAAAAAAGTGGAGACAAATAGGAGATGCACTTTTAGGAGTATCAGCTATGGGAGTACCAGCAATTCTAGCGAGCCATGCTTGGATAGGAATTACATTATTCTTAATAGGCATTATAGGAAAATTTTTAACTAACCTTTTTTCATAAAATATAAAATATGTTAAATACAAAACAATTAATAGCAAAATATGGTAAACCTACAGTTGATGGAAAAGAATATTTAGTAACAATTGATTTACCTTATCCTATGCGTATAGCATGGGATTTAGATGAGAAAGTAACTAAAATGAGATGCCATAAATTAGTAGCAGATAAATTTAAGTTAGTATTTAATGATATTTTAGCTCATTATGGATATGAAAAAATAGTAGAACTAGGAATAGATTTATTTGGTGGTTGCTTTAATTTTAGAAAAATGAGAGGAGGAACAGATTGGTCTAAACATTCATGGGCTGTTGCTATTGATCTAGATCCATCTCGTAACCTGCTTAAAGAAAGCTCAAAAACAGCTAGATTTGCTCGTCCTGAATATAAACCAATGATTGATATTTTTTACAAACATGGATTTATTTCCTTAGGTAGAGAAAAAAATTATGATTGGATGCACTTTGAAATTGGAAGCTAATTATGGAATCATCTAAATTAAAAAAAGTAATAAAAGAAGAAATTATCAAAATACTTTCAGAAGAATATGTTGATAAATTCAAAGTTAAAGGGATATTAATTACTAACACAGTCATTAGACCCCAACAAGAAATACTTTCAGATATCAGATCATTAACTGGAGTTACAATTGTATCAACTGTAGATTTAGATGGGGAGTATTCTCAAAATAATGATAATTTAAAAGTGATTTTAAATTTAAAAATAGATGGTTACCCTTTTATCAAACAAGGTGGATTTAGTAGAGAAAAAATTCAATCTATTGTAACAGATATTAAAAAAATTGAGGGGGTAAAATCATTTATTGTTAATCCTCAAAATATCACACCTCTATAATCATGGCAAAAACAACACAATCCCCACAAAAACTATCTATGTCTCCTAAAATATCTAGACCTGGAGTACATGCAAAATCAAAAGTATCGAATTCTAAAAACTCTAAAAATTATAAAAAATCTTATAAGGGTCAAGGAAGATAATTCAAAGAGCTTGTCTTAGACAAGCTTTTTTTGTATATTTAAAGAAAAATAAAAGTTATGAAAATTACAAAAGAAACAATTGTAAAAAACATCAAACCAGCTTTGAATGTAGTAATCGCAGTATCAATTGCAACATCAGCATTTAAGTTAGGTGGAATGTATCAAGCATCTAAAAAAGAGGATGTTAAAATTGAAAACCCGTATGCACATGCGTTTTCACCAGAGGAAATCTCAATCGCTGTTAATGAATCAAATGAATTGATCATGATTGAAAGATCTACTGGAAAGTATATTGTGTACTCAGATAAAATTGGTCAAACAATTTTTGGAATGTATGCAAATCGTATTCACCAAGAGGTAGTAAATGTTGGTAAATAGTATTAAAATCGGAATTGTGGTGGGAGCTGTAGCTGTCACCACTTTTTCCGTTACTGAACCAGAAAAGCAGCCAATTCAAATTGTGCGCGTTCCGGACAGTATTAATCAAGGATCACCACCATCATTGCAAATGTATAATTACATTAAAGCATACGCGGATACTTTTAATATCCCAATACGATATGCATTTGGAGTTGCCAATACAGAAACAGGATATAAAGGACCATTCCATTGGAAATACAACCCAGCTCAAACTTCTAGTGCGGGTGCGGTAGGTCCAATGCAGGTAATGTTATCAACCGCTAGAGGGTTAAATAGAGATGGAGTATCTGTAAATAAACTAAAAACAGATATCAAATACAATGTTTATACCTCTATGAAACTTCTACGAAGATTACATAACAGATATAGAGATTGGAAAGTAGTGTTTGGAGCATATAATACAGGAAGACCATGTATAAATGGATATTCTCACAAAGTGTATAATCATAAACTAATTTGGTAATGCCTTACATATACATAAAAAGTTATTTAGGTAAAAAATCTTCATGGTATACAAAAGATAAATCTCTTAAAGTAGGGACTTTAATTATAGGTGAAGGAGAAATAGTAAAAATTAAATATACAAAAAGAGACAACATTCAAGATGAAAGCAGTAACTTGTATAAACGATAAAAATCTTCCATTAGGGGCTCACATAGTTGAGGGTCAAGAATATGAAGTAGAAAATGAATATTTAAACGCGTTAGATCAACGAGTTTACATTATAAAAGGCGCCGTAAATGAAGGAACCACAAAATGGGGCATGCGTTGGATTGGATATGATGCTATGCGTTTTTCCACTCAAGAAAGCGTGGAAATCAAAGAAAGAGAACATACATTTGCATTAAACTAAATAATATGAATTTCAATATATTTAAAAGAGAAAAGCCAAAAAGTTCAATGCCTGAACCTAATTTTCAAGATAATTGGAAACAAGAGCAATATGAAAAAAATGTAAAACAAGGCGTTGAATCTTTACAACAAGGTAAAACTATATCTATAATGGATGATGGTAGAGGATATGAATTAGCTTTAGATATTAAATATCAATTCCTCCGTGAATACCAGAAACAATTGGCTGAGCAAATTAAAATAGAAGGAAATAATACAATAACTATAAAACGTATAGTATGAAAAAAGAACAAGAAAAAAAAGTAGTTGAGGAGCAACTAAAAAGTATTGCTAATGATATTGCCAAATTAACCTCAGAAGTTGGTGATACTAATGATACTTATGACAAGCGTAAAAAACAAGCAGAGGAAATGCTTTTTAATCTGTGTGAAATGTATAAAATGGCACACTCTTAAATTATTAAAACAGTTATTAAATAAATTATTAAAATTATGAGAACAATAAAAATTAAATTACAGATTGATGGTGTTGATATGATAACAGCATTTACTTATGAAGAATATAATTCAATTAAAGAAAAAGTTGGATTAGACCCATTACTTTTAGTATTGAATAATATGTGGGATAAAATAAATGAACATGAAGATTTGAAAGATAAACCACTTTCTAGGTAATTGTTTACCACTATTGAAATTTAAAAATAAAATAATGAATAATTTACAAATCAAGGCTCATATAGTTGCCCAAACAGATGTCAAAAACAATATGGAAAGCCTATGGACAAGTATAGTTGTTTTAAAAGAAACGGTTGGTTTATCAGAAAGCACAATGAAAGAATTGCAATCAAAGATAAGCAGTAAGATTGCTCAATGTGAAAGAAGTATCCAAGACCACAAAAATCTATTAGTATGAAAAAAATAAAAATTTCACATGAAGTTCCATTTTGTCTTTTAGAGAAAAGCCGAGAGTTCAATTCATATGATTATATGCTCCCTCATTTAATGGACCAAAACGAGGAATATAGAGATTTCTTCTACAAATCAAAAGAAATGGGCCGCTATATTGTAATGGATAATTCCTTACATGAACTAGGTGAGGCATATAATACAGAACGTTTACTATACTGGATAAACGAAATTAAACCAAACGAGTTTATTATCCCAGATGTATGGGAAGATAAAGATGCTTCAGTTAGAAATGCAAGACAATGGGCAACAATTGAGTTACCTAAAGAGGTAATGAAAGTAGCTGTAGTGCAAGCAAAATCAGCACACAATGCTATGCTTTGTACTCAAACATATAAAGATTTAGGTTACAAAAAGATAGCATATTCATACGGTGCCTCATACTATAATGAAGTATGTCCACACCCAAACAAAGATCTAGGTAAAGCAATTGGACGTTTTATTGTTATATCATCTTTATATGAACAACGTATCTTAACAAAATTTGATCGTGTGCACTTACTTGGGACAGCATCTCCTATTGAATTTGGAATGTATAAAAATCTTGACTGTATTGAATCTATTGATACCTCAAATCCAATTATGGCTGCAATCGGTGAAATGCCTTATACAAAAATGGGTTTACAATCAAAACCACTAGCAAACATGAATAATTTTCAAGACATGAATATTAATGATTTAAATATAGATCTTGTAGATTGGAATGTTACTATGTTTAGAGAAATAAATGGACTTTAATTTGGAGTCCATATTTTTTATTCGTATATTAAAATAAAAAAAGTTATGGAATATTTAAGTTTATACGATTATCTAGGAAAACCAGCAGGTTTAAAACTAGGTGGAGAAGTTGCAGCAGCAGCTTATAGAGCAGGCATTGAACGTCAAATAAGAGAAATTGCCAATCCAAAGTACAAAGGAATAATACATTTATATCCTAGAGATTTTTTGGATTTTCACTTTAGAGAACCTGAAGTTGAACCTACTTTAAGTGATAGACAGGATTATGATGATGATTTACCATTTTAAATTTTAGATTATGAGTATTAGTATTGAATTTGATTTAGATGAAGTTTATGATGAAATGGCTAATTGGGATAAAGAACAAATGGCTGAATGGTTATGTGATGATGGTTATTGTACTTTAAATGAGGATGATAAAGATGAAGAGGAATTTAAAATTGTTAACCCAACCATATTAGATGAAATGTGGGTAGAGGATATGATAAAATTATTTCATTCAAGAATGCAATTATCTATGGAGGATGAAGAAACAATCAAAAATATAGTAAACAAATTATGAAACACGTAGTATTATCCCTATCTGGAGGAATGGATTCCAGCACATTGTTACTTCGTTGCTTGAAAGAGTACGATACGGTAACTGCCATCTCATTTGATTATGGACAAAAACACAGAGTTGAGCTTGAACGTGCTCAATCATTAGTAGATTACTTATGTAATAATGATATTGGTATAGCTAATACATTACGTTATCGCCAAATCCAATTAAATGGACTAGTTGATTTATTAGATTCAGCTTTGGTAACAGGTGGAGATGATGTACCTGAAGGACACTATGCTGAGGAAAATCAACGTCAAACCGTAGTTCCAAATCGTAACAAAATCTTCGCTTCAATTATACAAGCAGTTGCACTTTCAGTAGCAAATAGAACTGGGGAAAATTGTGATATTGCGTTAGGTATTCATGCTGGAGATTTTGGAGTTTATCCTGACTGTAGACAAGAATTTAGAGATGCAGATGACCAAGCATTCCGTTTAGGAAACTGGGATGCAGAAATGGTTGGGTACTTCACACCTTATATTTATGGGGACAAATTTACTATTTTGCAAGACGGAGAAGTACTATGTGAAGAGCTAGGCTTAGAATTTGATGAAGTATACAAAAGAACCAACACATCTTACAAACCATACCCCTCAGGTAATTCAGATTATAAATCTGCTTCAAGTGTAGAAAGAGTAGAAGCGTTTATCAAATTGGGAAGAAAAGATCCTGTAATATATGAAGATGAAACAGGTGTAGTTTCATGGGAAAAAGTTATAGATCATGTTCAAAAAGTTTTAGATGAATCGGTGTAATTTTGGAAAAACATGATATTTATAATAGTACCGCATAAATTATTATTATGAATGTTTTTATATACTGTTTATTTGATGAAAATGGGATTCCTTTCTATATAGGAAAAACAAAAAATCCCTTAAAAAAAAGAGAATCCCAACATCAAAAACGTTTACAAAAAGATCTTACTATTTTTGAATTGGACTTTATTGAAGAAAAAGAATGGAAATTTTGGGAATGTTATTGGATAGAACAATTTAAATGTTGGGGTTTAAATTTAGATAACAAAAATGTAGGTGGTGGTGGACCCTCTTTTCATAGTGAAGAAACTAAACTTAAAATGAAAAATACCCCACGACCAGGCACATCTGAAAAATTAAAAAATATAAAAAGACCTGATGTGAGTGACAGACTAAAAGATACAAAATTATCTAAAGAAACATGTCAAAAAATTTCCCAATCTAAAATAAATCACCCATGTTATTCTTCTATTGAAAGGAATGAGAAAATTCTTGAGTCTAATATGAAACATTATTTAAAAGACTCTGAAAGGAATAAAAAAATATCTGAAAAACTTAAAGGACGTAAAAATTTATGGATAGAAGAAACATTAAGTAAACCTATAATACAATTAGATAAAAATTTGAATCTAATCAAAGAATGGGAAAGTGCTTCAAAAGCAGCAAAATCATTAAACAAACCATCTTCTTCAATTTCAGAATGCTGTAATAAAAAAAGAAAAAGTTCTTACGGGTATATTTGGATGTTTAAAGAAGAATACGTACATTTAAATAAAAAGAAAAATGACAATTAGAAAAATAGTAAACCTACTAATGAGAATATCTAAAATACACCCATATCTAGGTGAACTCTCAAAAGAAAATCAAGTAGCGGGTGCCATTGCAACTGCTGAGCTATTTAAAGAATTTGCTGAAAATGGACAAACAGATGAAGCAATGAATATACCAGTTGAACATTGGAACGAAGTAATCAAACAATTAAACATTAAATAAAATGGCAAAATTTCAATCAACAAAAATATTTGATGGTTACTCTACAGTATTCCGTCAATGGAGAGCAAAAGATACTCACTGTAGTTTCCTTCATGGTTATGGTATTTCTTTCAAAATTATATTTGAGGGAGAACTAGATGAAAGAAACTGGGTTTGGGACTTTGGAGGTATGAAACGAGCTAAAGGTACTATTGATGGGATGAGTCCTAAAGTATGGATGGATTATATGTTTGATCATACCTATATTATAGCAGAAGATGATCCATTTGTATACAAAGCACTAGAGATGCACAATGAAAGAATAGTACAACTTAGAGTAATACCGGCTACAGGAGCAGAACAATTTGCTAAATTCATTTACGATAAAGTATCTAAATTTATTTTAGAGGAAACAAATAATAGAGTAAGAGTAGTAAGTGTAGAATTTAAAGAACACGAGAAAAATTCAGCAATATATGGAGAGTAAAACAATAAAAAGAATAGAGGATTACAATAAAGTATTACCTATAGTAGAACTATATCGATGCGTACAAAGTGAGGGATCTCGTTTTGGTAGACCAACAATAGCGGTTAGAACCACTGGTTGTACCCACCGTTGTTATTTTGGTGAAGGAGGTTGGTGTGATTCATGGTATACCTCAATCCATCCTGAAAAAGGTACATTTACCTTTAATGATATTATCAAAATATATGATGAAAATCCTCATATTAAGGAGATGATGTTGACGGGAGGATCACCAACAATGCATCCAACACTTGTAAATGAATTAACACATTTTGCTCATGAAAGAAACATTCTCATTACCATCGAAACTGAAGGAAGCCATTTTATTGCTACAGATTATCCTCTGGGGCTTATCTCTCTCAGTCCGAAATTTAATAATTCTGTACCCGTACTTGGTGTTGCTACGCCTCAAGGAGCGCTTGTGGATCAAAAAATGATCAACCAACATAACAAGCTTCGTTTGAATATGGAGGCAATTAAAGCTACTCTAGATTATCATACAGATTACCACTATAAACCAGTATGGGATGGTAGTCAAAGAAATTTAAATGAAATTGAAAATTTTAGATTAGCACTTCATATCCCAAAAGATAAAACATATATCATGCCCGCTGGAGATACTAGAGAAGAATTAATACATATGTATCCTTTAGTGTTTGATATGTGTGCTGAAAAAGGATACAACATGACAGGAAGAGATCACATCATTGCTTTCGACACCCGGAGAGGTGTGTGATTTGTTTGATCCTGTACGAAAAGTCTAATTTTGCCATATGTATAATAAAACGATATGGAGAAATTACCTTATAAACGAGTATGTAAACAATGTGATGTTGATTTTAGATCTAAAGGGGGTAATAAACAATTTTGCTCTCTTGAATGTAAACTAAAATTCAATTCAAAATCATATACCTACAGACAATGTGGGAACTGTAAAATTGATGTTAGAAGTTATAACCATCAACTAAAACAAAAAAACATATTTTGCTCTAACAAATGTCAGGGTGAATGGGTTAAAGAAAATATGGGGGAAGAAAGAACTGAGCGAGCTGAACATATGCGAAAATTTAGAGATAATGAAAAAGCTTGGAAAAAAGGTTTGGAAACCCGAAAGAAAAATGGTAATATTATAGAAGACCTTAATTGGAAACAGTATTGGAAAAGATGTGATTGGTTAACTAGAAAAATTCGAAAGCAAATGCTCGAAACATGGGATGGTTACGACTATATAGATGGAGAATATATAAAAGATAATCTTAAACTCCATTACAGTGACAAAAACTATCCCACATTAGACCATATTAAACCCAGATCACAATGTTTCAAAGAAGGACTCTCTCCATATGAAGCAACAACAGTAGAGAATTTAAAATGGACAAAAAGAATAAACAATAGTAAAAAAACATAACAAATATTAATATGTATACAGTCACAACAACATTTGGAGATTACCAAATTAATTATATTATAACAAAATAAAATGGCAAAGAAAAAAACAACAACAGTATCATTTGATTATACAAATAAGGAAAATCATTCTTTATTGATTAATCTTTTCTCAAAAGTTAACCCAAACATTACAATAGAGGAAGCAATTGAGGCCCACAAAGCATTATTTAACGATCCTACTAAACCAGTTATGGAAGAGGACATTTTAAACTATTTTAACAAATAACATGAAACAAGTATTATATTTTTCTGCCCCATGGTGTGGACCATGTAGGTCATTTAAACCTGTTATGGAATCTCTACAAACCGAAATGTCTATTACATTTGTTGATGTAGATTCCTCTCCACAAACAGCCCAACAACACAATGTACGCTCAGTACCTACAACAGTTGTATTAAACAATGGGATGGAAATTGGGCGAGTAGTTGGAGCAAGAACAAAAGATGAAATTAGATCTTTATACAATCGCTAATATGTATAATAAAATTTAAAAAAATGAATAAAGAATTTTTACACATGCAAAAACTAGCTGGTATTATCACTGAAGGTGAATACAAGCAAAAATTAAATGAGAATGAAGACTGGATTGATGTAGAATATCCAAGTGGTGATTATGCTGGAGTAATAAATGGTGATAAAGTTACATTTTTATTAATAGATAATGATATTACTGACAAATATGAGGAAGGATTTGGAGCTTTAGATGATCAAAGTATTTTAGATTATTTAGGTGCAAATCATTTTTTCACCCAATTGTATAACAATACAAATGCTGAACTTGATGCTGCTGATGATGAAATAGGTATTACTGTAGATTTAAATGATTTAAAATCTAAATTTGGTAAATATATTATCCAATAAAAAGAAAATTAAATTTTTATAAAAGAGCTTGCTTACCGCAAGCTTTTTTTGTATATTCCAATAAAATAAAAGTTATGGCAAGAGGTTCACATTTACAAAAAGGTAATACTTCATTCGTTAGAACAGGTAGGCCTTCATCTGAAAAAATTGTAACATGTGTTGTATATAAAAAACCAACAGATGAAAAACATTACCTTAACACTTATGTAAACTTTGGTATTGATACAATCATCACCACCAAAAAACATACTCCTCTAATCCCAGATGAATATGAAATAGTAGACATTGGGATAGGAAAATCATTTATTAAAAGGTATATGACCCAATATGCAATAGATAAAATTACAATTAAAGATTAGTTATGAAAATACTATTTACCACTCATCAAATTAAATTTAAAGTAAAAGAACTAGCTGAAACTATAAACAAAACCCATAAAAAAGATGATACCCCCATAGTTATGGTGTGTTTATTAAATGGTGGCTTTATGTTTTATACTGAGTTAGTTAAAAATATTACAGTGGATGTAGAATGTGACTTTATGAGAGTAAAATCATATGTTGCTAAACGAGAACAAGGTGATGTTCAGATTACAAAAGATTTGGAAACACCAATTAAAGGAAAACACGTTTACATAGTAGATGATTTCTTTGATACAGGACATTCAATGGATGCTGTTGCAGATTATTTTATTTCTAAATCACCTAAATCTATCACTGGTGTTACTTTACTCACTAGAGATATCTCACCAATCCCAATATATCCACTTTTAACTGGATTTTATATTCAAGATGAATGGGTAGTTGGATATGGATTAAACGAGGAAGATGGAACAAAAAGAAATATCCCTTGGATTTATTCAATTTAAATTAGGATTCCCAAAATAAGTTTTGTATATTAAAATAAAAATAAAAGTCATGAATGTATCTCAAGCATTAAAGCAAAAAAACAAATTAGCTATTGAGCTAAAAAAGCAATATATTATTGCTCAACAACACAACCAAATTGAAGAAGGAAATATCAGACGATATTCATCTCAAGAAGCATTGGATAAAGCATCCACTTTAGCTATTGAGTTAACTGAGTTAAAAACTAGAATCCACCTAGCTAATGCACCTGTGTATGGAAAAATTTTCCAAATGGCTGAGTTAAAAGGTCGTATCAAGGAATTAAAACAAATCCCAACTAAAGAGGGTAAACAAGCAGGAAGTTATGGTTCGGGTGATACTATAAAAGAAGTAGAAATCAATATTGCCGAAATTGATAAAATGATTGCACTTTTAGAGTTTGACATTGAAGTAATCCAATCAGAGTTGGATACACATAATTCAACTACACAAATTTAATTTGAGAAGGGAGTAAGAATAAGTTAATTTTCACAAGTCTTATTATATTCAGATCCAAAGCCGATCAATGATAAACGACAATGATATGAAACACAAACAAAATTCAAATACTCAAGATTTCAAAATTCTGCATTTCAAGACACTAATCAAATCTCTTTGACCCGAGACTAGATTATCGATTTAGGATTACTCCCCCTCATTTTAATTTGGATAATCAAAAGATTATTCGTATTTTCCATTAAAATTAAATTAAATATATGTCAAACAATAGACGAAAAAACCACACTGATTTAGAGTGTGTTCAAACAGGTTTCGCGAATGGAGTTGCACCTGGATTCCCGCTTACAGAAGAGCAAAAATGGGAAATGGTAGATAAAGCAGAAAAAGCGTATGGTGAATTTCTTACAGCACTAGGTGTTGATTGGGAAAACGACCCAAATTCTGATAATACACCTCGAAGAGTTGCAAAAGCATATGTATTTGATTTATTCGCTGGTAGATACACTGCAATGTCAGACATTACTTCATTTCCATCAGATGGATATGATGGTATTGTTATTGAACGAAATATCCCGTTAACTTCAATGTGTTCACACCATCATCAAACAATTGGAGGAGTTGTACATATTGGGTATATAGTTGGAGAAGGTGGTAGAGTAATCGGTTTATCTAAACTAAATAGAATAGTTGAGCATTTTGGTCGTAGAGGAGCTATCCAAGAACAATTAACAGCCGCTATTCATCAAGCTGTAGATAAAGTATGTGAAAATAACAGAGGTGTAATTGTTACAACTGTTGCAACACATAATTGTGTTTCATGTAGAGGTGTTAAACATCAAGGTGCTTCAATGGTAACAACTAAAGCATCTGGTGTATTCATGGAAAATGGAAATGAAGCACGTAAAGAATTTTTTGATTCATTAAAAATAAATAACGGAGGTCACCAAATTTAAATAATATAAAATAAAAAGTTATGGAATTTAAAACATCAAACAGAGAAGTATTCTTCAATTTAAAAAAATTAGACCCATTTATGAGTGGTCATAAAGGTTTTATAGCAGGTGGAGTTTTTAAAAATATATTTAATGGTGAACCTGTTAGAGATATAGACATGTTCTTTGAAAAAGAAGAAGATTATAAGGAAACACTTAAATACTTTAAAGAAAACAAAAATTATAAAAAAGCATATGAAAATGACAATTGTTATGCTTTTATACATCTTCCAACTAAAACTAGTATAGAATTAGTTAGACGGTTTTTCTTAACACCACAAGAAGTTATTGAAAAATTTGATTTTAGTATTGTAAGAGCTGCTTATTTTAAACAAGCAAATGAAGATGGAGGTATTAACTATAAATTCCTTTATGTAGATAGATTCTTTGAAGATCTACACCAGAAAAAACTAGTTATTGATATTGATTTTGACCAAATCCCACTCCCAGCAAATACATTTGATAGAGCATTTAAATATCAAAGATATGGGTATAATTTATGTAGAGAATCTAAAATAAAATTGATTGAAGCATTGCGTAGGTTACAAGGAGATATTGATTTTAATAAATCATTATATCATGGAATTGATTAAATCTAAAAAATATTACCCCTTAATAAAAAACAAATGAATCCATTAGAAAAAAAACAAGAAGAACTAATCAGAGTACTTTACTCACAAGTTGCAGATTTATCTATGATGTCTAAAATTGAACTTGGAGATGATGTAATAGTTAAACTCAGAGAAATTGAATCAGAAATTGCACAAATGAAAGCTACATATGTTCCTTTTGTATCTGAGGTAGAAGAATTCAATGCAATTATGGGGAAACCAAATAATTATAATCCGGTCATTCCCGATGAGAAGGAGTGGATGTTTGTCTATAATTTTATCTTGGAGGAACTTGAAGAATATAAAGAAGCATGTGAAACAGAGAATATTGTTGAAATTCTTGATGCTTTATGTGATATTACCTATGTTTCCTTGGGAAATGGAGCTATGTTACATGGTCTTAAAGATAAAATATGGCCAGCATATCAAGAAGTACAAGCCTCAAATCTTAGCAAGGCTTGCTCAAGTGAAGAAGATGCACAAGAGACAGTACGAGTTCGTTCCCAAGAACAAGGTGAGGAATGTCACTATGAAAAGATTGGTGAATATTATATCGTCTATAGAACACGTGATAGAAAAGTGATGAAAAACATCAATTATTTTAGACCAGATTTAACACAATTTTTTAATAAATAATATGAGAACACCACTAGAAATTATAGGTGAGTTAAAACATGTAACTTATTGGTCTCAACCTAATTTAAAATTCCATGAAACTATGGCTTTATTGAATGAATTAGAAATAACTTTAAACCGAATTGACGAAAATCTTAAACAAATCCAAATAATCGATTCTCCAGAAGAAGGTCAAATCGTTTTAATGAAAGATAAAAATGGAATCTATGAGGAATATCTTGTTGGAGATGGAGTAGTTGATGAACCAGTAACAGAAATTCCAGCAGTTAAAAAACCAAGAAAACCAACAGTTAAAAAAACAGCACCTAAAAAATAATCCCCCAAATAAGTTATGTTTCAATCAGTTTACTATTCTCGACAACCAGGAGATGATCAATACCACTATTATTTAAGAGATGATAAAAAAGGTATTAGTTGTTTCCAATACTGGCCTACACTGTATAAGTTAGATGAAGAAGGTGAATTTGAAACACTATTTGGAGAAAGATGTTCTGCATTTAAAGGAAAATATGACAGAAAGGATCCAACAATATTTGAAAAAGATATAGACCGTGAATTGGTTTTATTGAGGGATTTATACTACAAAACAGATGATATGCCCTCATATCATAACTCGGTTTATTTGGATATTGAGATTGAAATTTTAGGTGCCCTAACCCCAACAACCATCAGAGAAGCAAACGCGGAAATTACCGCGATTGCTCTCATTGATGTTTCCACTAAAGAAAAACTATGCTTTATTCTTGATAAAGAAGGAGCAATGGAAGAAACTAATATAAATGGTAAATTAGTTATCCCATGTAAAGACGAAAATATACTTTTACGTAAATTTTTATCTAAATGGGAACAAATGGACCCAACTATTGTTGTAGGATACAACTCAGACTTTTTTGATATACCATATTTATATTACCGTATTAAAAAGCGTTTAGGAGACGAGGTATATCGTTTATCTCCAATAGGTAAAATTGATGAAAACATATACAATCCAAATTCTCCAATTAAAATTGGATTAGTTAACAGTTTAGATTACATGTTGTTATTGAAAAAATACATCATGAAAGAAGAATCATCATATAAGCTGGGAGATATTGGGGAAAAATATGCTAAGTTAGGCAAGATTGAATACAATGGAGGTTTAGATAAACTATTTAAAGAAGATAAAGAAAAATATGTTGACTATAATATTCGAGATGTTGAGATTATAGAAGCATTAGAGGAAAAACAAAAGTTTATCGAATTAACTGTGTTAATTTCTCACTTATGTCACACTCCATATGAGTCTATTTATTATAATACAACATTGAATGAGGGTGCTATTTTAACTTATTTAAAACGTAAAGGAATTGTAGCCCCTAACAAACCAACTACTACAAATCCTTCAATTAAAGAAATAGAGATAGACGATCATGTAATTCATCAACGAGGTACTCCAACTGTTGAAGGTGTTTTATATGAGGTAAAAGGTGATCAAGCCGTTATCCGAACTATGTCTGGGCATTATGTTAGTAGAAGTCTTCGCTCAATTCGAAAGAAAGATTCATATGCTGGAGGATACCTACTAGATCCTAGACCAGGATTATATTCAGATGTATCTGATTTAGATTTTACCTCACTATACCCCTCTATTATCAAATCATTAAATTTAGGTATAGAGACTTTAATGGGCAGAATTGTCACTAAAAATAACTATGAACAATACAACTCACTTGAGCAACTAAAACAACGTGACCCTAAAGAAATTATTCAGATACAACGACTTAATAGAAAAAACTTCAAACTAAAAGATGCTACAATTTCTATTGGAGGTCTTATTAATTTGATTGAAGATAATGATTGGACTATATCAGCTAGTGGTGCTTTCTTTAGAACAGATATTAAAAGTATTTCATGTGAGGTACTAGAGGATTGGTTTAATCAAAGAAACCACTATAAAGGATTAAAGAAAAAAGCAGGTAAAGCACAAGATTGGGAAAACTACAAGTTATATGATCTGTATCAATTAGCATTTAAAATTTTACAAAACGCTTTATATGGTACATATGCAATTAATTCATGGCGTTTTACAGATGGATTTAAAATATGCTCAGCCGCTATTACAAACTCTGGACAAAGATTAACTAAAGAATCTATTGTATTTGCTAACCAATATATTTCAGACCAATTAGATATTGAATTAAAAGAATTTGTAATTGCCTCAGACACGGATTCACTTTACATGGAATTAACTCAATTATTATTGCATCGAAATCCTGATTTAGACTATAATGATCGTGATGAGAAAATCAAACGATTGTTGTTACTAACAGATGAAATGCAAACTAAATCAAATGAAAATCTTGAAGGAATATCTCGAGACTTATTCAACATAAAATCAGGACATCAATTTGAGTTAAAACAAGAAGTAATCGTTGAAAAAGCATATTGGTCAGGTAAACGTAGGTATGCAATGTATATTGTAAACAAAGAAGGTGTACCAATTGAGGAACTAGAGATGAAAGGATTGGATATTATGAAATCAAATTTCCCTCCATATTTTAGAAACTTTGGTAAAACATTAATTGAAAATATTCTATTTGGTAAACCAAAAGAAGAATTGGATAAAGATGTAATGGAATTTAAAGACTCTATTGTTACAATTGATTGGAAAAATCTACTCAAACCAACAGGACTAAAGAAAATAGACGAATATATTGACAGTAGACCAAAACCTGGTGAGATATTCTCTAAACTCAAACTAAAATGCCCTGTTAATACAAAAGCAGCAATTGCCTCTAATGATTTCCTACGTTTTAAAAATCTACAGAAAAAATACCCAGAGTTTACATTGGGAGATAAAATGTATATAGCGGCCCTTAAACCAAACCCATACCAATTAACTGTAATTGGTTTAAATGGATACAATGATGCCCCTGAAATCTTAGAAATTGTAAACAAATACATTGATAGAGAAGGTTTATTTGATAGTATCATGAGAAACAAATTAGAAACACTATATTCTGATATTGGTTGGGAACTCAATCTCAATCCTTATCGCTCAAAATTTTTTCAATTTCAATAAAATATTTTTATAATTTTAAATTAAAAACCCAATTTTACCATATGTATAATAAAACAACATATGGTAGGAATATACAGAATCACCAATCCAAAAGGTAAAACATATATTGGACAATCTATTGATATCTATAAAAGAAAATCATCATATAAATATGTAGATAAAAGAATAATTGGTCCTAAAATATATAATTCTTTAAAAAAATATGGATGGGAAAACCATATATTTGAAATTATTGAAGAATGTACAATTAATAATTTACATGAAAGAGAAACATATTGGAAAAAAGTAGCATTAGAATCTAATAATGGAGAGTGGAATCAAGTCTTATTTTGCAACTTACATGATATAGGATCCTATGGACCCCTTTCAGATCATATAAAAAATAAAATTAAAGGGCAAAAAAGAAGTGAACAAACTAAACAAAAAATGAGAGAATCCAAATTAAATAAACCTAGTAATTTTTTAAATCATACTCATTCATTAACCACAAAAGAAAAAATGAGAGAATTAAAATTGGGTAAACCTTCAAATAACAAAAAAAAGAAAATATCTCAATATAATTTAAATGGTGAGTTTATTAAAACATGGGATTCTTTAACAGACATTTCTTTAATATTAAATTTAAGTCATAATAGTATAAACAGATGTTGTCAAGAGAAACAAAAAAAAGCATTTAATTATATTTGGAAATATGAAAATAAAATATAAATTTTCATAAAACTTGGATTCCTAAATAATTTTTCATATATTTATAACAAAATTAAAAAAATGAACAAAGAATTTTTACACATGCAAAAACTAGCTGGTATTATCACAGAAAGTGAATACAAAGCTAAAATGAATGAAGCAGAAGGTGGAACTACTGTAGGTACTCTTCTTCAAATGCTTAACTCTGTTAACCCTAATGCTGATATATCTTTAAATTATGATAGTCCCACAGAAGGGACCGAAGTAAGAGCATTAAATTATATAGATACAGAAGGCCTTAGTTTTGATGAACCAGAAATCATTTTAGTAGGGGAAACTAGTGGAAATCACATGACTGTAGGAAAATTAAAATCTGAATTATCTAAAATAGATCCATCAATATATGTAACTTTAAATTTAGATTTAGAAACAGGAACGGAAGTAATAGATAATATAGAAATTGATACTGAAATGGCAAATGATGAAGAACAACCAGAAATCATATTGTTTGGATCTAAATAATCCCAAATAAAATTTTTATAAAAAGCTTGCCTCTTGGTAGGCTTTTTTGTATATTAAAGTTATGGTAAATAAGTTATTAATTAAATCTATAATAGACAAGTACTATTTAGGTGAAAATGAATCCGTTAAATGGATCATTAAAGACAATACACTAACTATAAACTTTACAACCATTAACCGTGAAGTTATAGGTAAGGTAGTATGTCCTGTTTTTAAATTAAACGATTGTGAATTAGCAGTATATGATACTAAAAGATTATCTAATCTCTTAAGTATTACCTCTGGTGATCTTTTACTTGAAACAGAACAACATAAAGAAATATTTACAAAATTGTATATTTCTGATCCACATTTTAATCTAACATATGCTTTAGCTGATCCTTTACTTATTGGGAAAACAGGAACAGTAAATGAACCTGAATGGGATGCTGTTTTACCTATGGTAAAAGAAGATGTAGATAATCTAGTTAAAGCTAAAACAGCTTTAGGTGATGTAGATAACATGGTTATTTCTACTGAATTGGACCCAAACGATGATTTAATGTGTAAATTCACATTTGGAGATGAAAAAGGCCACAACAACAAAATCACATACCAGTTATATGGAGATATTAAAACAAATGCTATTAAAATTCCATTCAACTCAAATCACTTTAAAAACATTCTAAACGCTAATAAAGATTTAAAAAGCGGTACTATGTACTTATGTGATGAGGGTTTAATGAAACTAGTATTTGAGAGCGAGGAAACAAAAAGTGAATATTTTATTGTGAGAAAAGCAGAAGATAGTTTCTAGTAATATGTATAATAAAGAATTAGGTTTTTCAAAATAGTTTTCGTATATTACGGTTATAAATTTAAATTTAGTTATGGAAGAAGTAAAAAAACGTGGAAGATCATCCACAAATGACAATGAACCATCTGGAGTTAACACTCAATGTACTATTAAAGATCCAAACATGGATCCATTCTTTATTGTAAAAGATTCAAGTAATTTTACAGTAATGAAAACATCTATCACCACTAGAGGATTTGGTGGAAAAGCAGCAACTGGTAAAGAACAAGAAAAAATTGTAGGTCACTACACAAATTTTGCAAATGCATTAAATCGAGTTGCAAAAGAAAAGTTTTATCAAAATAAAGGCAATTATACTTCTGTTAAAGAATATATTGCTACCTGGAATGAGGTAAAAAACGGATTAAATAATCTATTAAAATCAATCGAAATATAAAATGGAAGAACAAACACAATTTGAACCGTACTTTGATGCGGTAATTATTAAACCTATTGAGGAACAAGAAACCCAATATGGTTCTATTATCGTCCCAGATATGGGAAAAGATAAAAATGTACATGGAACAGTAATTGCTGTTGGACCCGGTGTTCACACTGTTACTGGAGAATTTATCCCAACTGCAGTTAAAATTGGAGATAGAGTAATTTTACCAACTCAAGGGTTCACTAAATTTGAACATGAAGGAGAAGAATATTGGGTAGGATGTGAAAAACAAATATTAACAAAGGTTATAAAATAAAAAAGTAAAATGAGTAAGCAAATTGAATTCGGAGCAGAAGCTCGTAAAAAATTAGTAAAAGGAATTGACATCTTAGCAGATGCTGTAGTGTCAACTTTAGGACCAAACGGTAGAAACGTTGTTTATATGAAAGATGGACAAGTTTGTAGTACAAAAGATGGTGTTACTGTTGCAAAAGAAATTAATTCACTGGCGGATCCAATCGAGGATCTAGGTATCAACATGATTAAGCAAGCTGCTATGAAAACAGCAGATAATGCGGGTGATGGAACAACTACCTCTACTCTATTGGCTAGAGAAATCGTTAAACAAGGTTTACAACGTTTGAATGAAGGTGCAAATGCAGTTGAGATTAAAAGAGGAATTGATGAGGGTGTTAAACAAGTATTAAACACTTTAAAATCATTCTCTGAATCAATCACTTCAGAATCACAACTAGAGCAAATTGCAACTATTTCAGCAAACAATGATCCAGAGGTAGGAAAGTTAATTTCCACAGCTATGGAAAAAGTTGGAAAAGAAGGTGTTGTTCATATTGAAGAATCTCGTACTGGAGAAACATATTTGGAAACAGTAGAGGGAATGCAATTTGACAGAGGATACAAATCACCATATTTTGTTACTAACAACAGTACAATGTCAACTGTTTTGAACGACGTTTATGTTTTGATCGCTGACTATAAATTTTCAGCAGTAAAAGATCTATTGCCTATTTTAGAGGGTGTATCTCAAGCAAACAAATCATTGTTGATTATTGCAGAAGACATTGATGGAGAAGCATTGTCTACATTAGTGGTAAACAAAATGCGTGGTACTTTAAAAGTATGTGCTGTTAGAGCACCTGAATTTGGTGATCGTAGAAAACTAATCTTGGAAGATATCGCTGTCATGACTGGTGGAAAGGTATTTGACAAAGACAAAGGTATGAAATTGGATAAATTTTCATGGGATTGGTTTGGAGAAGCACGTACAGTTACTGTTACTAAAGATACTACAACAATTGTTGATGGTAAGGGAGATGAAGCAGAAATTACCGCACGTGTATCTCAACTAGCTGATCAAATTGATTTATCAACTACACCATTTGAAACTGAAAAGTTACAAGAGCGTTTAGCTAAATTTGTAGGTGGAGTTTCAATTGTTCATGTTGGTGGAAACACTGAAACAGAGATGAAAGAGAAAAAAGATAGAGTTGATGATGCTTTACAAGCAACAAAAGCAGCTTTATTGGATGGAATTGTTCCTGGAGGTGGATCAGCTTTATTATATGCTCGTGAGGGAATCACAAATGATAAAACAGACTCAAGCGATTTTAACTATGGTAAAAATGTTGTTTATCGTTCATGTGGTAAACCATTTGAAATGATTTTGAAAAATGCAGGTTACCAAGAAAGCGAAATTTATCCAATTAACCAAGAGATTGGTAAAATGGGTGAGATAGGTACTAAACCATGGTTTGGATTCAATATCAAAACAGAAGCAATCATCAACATGAAAGAAGCTGGTATTATTGATCCACATAAAGTAACTCGCCAAGCATTGTTGAATGCGGCATCTATTGCAGGTACAATTCTATTAACAGAATGTGTAGTGGTTGATAAACCAGAGGATAAAAAAGATGGTGGATTTGATCCTTCTATGTTAGCTGGAATGATGTAATATGAAAATAGAATCACTTGAGCTAATAGCTACCAGGGTTGCTGGTAAAGGTGATACATGGGTATTAGTTGGGGAGGAAACAGAATGTTCTTCCCTAACTGAAGCTCTTGAAGCATACTTTCAAAACTCTGAAATAAAACCTATGGCATATAGGTTAGAACCTCAAAACAGTAAACTATTTGCCATCAACCAAGGCGTACCTGAGCCCGCTAAGCGTTTTAATATTTACGGGGATTATTAATATGTATAATAAAGTATTTTAAATGAGATTAACAAATATATTACGCGAAATTGAAGATGCAGGAGATAATAATGGACGTGGTACAAGAATTCCTCATAATATGGTTCTTATTCCGGTCAATGCTTCTTTGCAAGATTTAGAAAAAGCATTAAATGATGATTCAAACTATGAAGCATATTCTCGAAATGTTCAAAATGTAGGGAGTGCAGCTCTCCAATCTAAAATAGATTCAGAAAAAGCCAAAATATTTGGTCCTACAGGAAATAGTCTTAAAGATAGAACTCCAAATGCAAAAGTAAAAAAAGCAAAAGAATTATGGGATGCTGCTGATACTGAATGGAGAAAAGATAAAGCAAAAGATATTAAAAGTCGTTTCCCTGAATTTGATATTACTGGATGGGAAAAATTAGAATTTGATCAACTCCCTAAAGAAACTAAAAAATATAATGTATTTTGGGACTTTATTACAGGACCTAAATTAGATGCTCTTATCTCTAAAGTTAAATCAGGATTTTCTACATCTGAAAAGCCATTAAATTGGGAGGAAGAAAATGGTGAATTAATATTTCCACCTGATTTTAACCCTGAAAATAACCAAATTGAAAAAATTATTACTACAGTAATGAAAAATGCTGGAATAACAGGGAAAAAACAATACATCATTAAATCTAAACCTATCAAAGATTTCCAATCTAAAACTCCAGCTAAAACTGACCAATCAATTAAACCAATTGAATTCAGAGATGTTGAGGACTATGTTGCTGATGATATAAAAGATGAAATAGAATCAAAATACCCTAACCTTACAGTATCTATTTTATCCTCAGAAGATTCTAGAATGGTTATTGTTCGAATTAAAGGATTTACTAGCAATCAAGAACGAACTAAAGTACAAGGTGAAGCTAGTCAAACATTATCTGATTTATCTGAAGGCTTAATGAAACGAATGTTTCAAGTTAGAGCAGGAATTATAAAATAAAAAAATAAATTTAAAAGGCTTGTCTTAGACAAGCTTTTTTTGTATATTAAGGTTATGAAAAAAGAGCATTATATCTTAAACGAACGTCACAGGCCATCCACTCTTGAAGGATACATATGTGAGGAATCATTTAAACAAAAAATTCAAACATGGATAGAGGAACAAAACATTCCCCATCTATTTTTCTATGGTAAAGCGGGTTCTGGTAAATCAACATTAGCTAAAATATTAGCTAAAAATATAGATTGCGACTATATTTATGTAAACGCTACAGACAAACGCTCAATGGATTCTATTCGAGAAGAAATATTACCGTTTGTTTCAGTTATGTCTTTCAAAAGCGCTCCAAAAATTGTAATATTGGATGAGGCAACACATATTTTACAAGCATCTCAAGTATTGTTGTTGAATATGATAGAGACATATTCTCTAAACACACGTTTTATTTTAACAGGAAACTATCCTGAACGTTTGATTGAGCCACTTCGCTCACGCTTAGAGGACTATAATCTGAAACCACCTAGTAAAAAATCTGTTGCACTCCATTTAGATAGAATCCTAAAAGAAGAAAATATTAAATTTGATATTAAAGATGTTGCCCAAGTGATCAACACATTTTATCCAGATATTAGACGAACTATAAACAATGTACAAAAATATATTGTAAAGGATGAGTTTGTGTTACCAAAAACACTAACCAATAGCTTGGATGCAGAAAATAATATAATTGCTGAGCTAGCTAATAAATCATCTAAATCATTCAATATTATCAGACAAATTGTTGCTGATAACAATATAACTGATTTTGAAAGTTTATACAAAAAACTATATGAGGAGGTAGACAAATATACCTCTTCAACAGCGGGTTTAGTAGTCATCCATATAAATGAGCATATCTTTCAAAGTGCATCAGTCGTTGATAAAGAAATATGTTTTATGGCATGTATTGCTAAAATTTTAACCACATGAAATATTTCCTAAAGTATAGTCTATCTTGGATATCACAAAATTTAGCAGTTCCGTTTTGGATGGTAGGACATATTCATTTAATGTCAACAGTATACCAAGATATAACAGAGATAATAGCATCTTTTGGTATGAATTTGCTAGTGGCGGCAGGATTTATACATGATTTTATCGAATACAAAAAAGAAAAAACAAATAAATAAATAAATAAAAAAATTATAATACGTATAATAAAACTAAAACTAAAACTAAAATGAAAGAATTAATAAGAATGAATCAATTAGCAGGTATCATCACTGAATCTCAAGCTAAAAAAATGATAGCTATTTTAAATGAAAACGAAGATCTTAAAGTAGGTGAAATATATACTGCTAGCATGCCAATAGATAGCACTGGAAATAAAAGAATGGATGTTAAAGTTAAATTCTTAGGAAAAAGCCGATCAAATGATGGCACACTTATTATTACCCCAGTACAAGATACAAAATACAAAAACAGTGAATCTGGTCAAGAAGGTGTATTTGAAAAAGATAAACAATACAATACTGAAGCTGAATATTTAAAATAAGAAAATTGAAACTCTTAATAGAAAAGCTTGTCTACCGACAGGCTTTTTTGTATCTTTAGTTATAAAATAAATAACAAGTTATATGCAAAAACAACCAGAATTAAACATTGACTTTACAACAACTACAGCTGTTGAAGGTTTTGACGGAGGTCAATTATTTGGACAAGCGTTTATCCTACGCAAAATCTCCAAATTTATAATTGGAGCCCAAGAGGATGCTCTTATTCCAATCCCAGTATTTTATGATTTAGAATCTAAAAAAATCATTAAAGATTCTTTACCACCAGAACTTAGAGAAGAATACACAGATATTTCACTGTGAGTAAACAAAAAGACATAGCTAATTTATTTGGGTGGTTGAATGAAATCACCCTTTATAAAACCCCTATTGAAAATATCTCGGAGGAATCATGGAAACAATTTAATGCTTTTATGATCAATAAATACGTATCTATGTGTCCTGATTATATTGAATTAGTCAACTATATTCAAAAAATCCCATACGATAATAAAAAACAGATATATTCAATTTACCTCCAGATGATTCCAAAAAGAAAAGTGTTTTTAAAATACATTGGTTCGAAAAAAAGTAAAACCAATTTAGAACTAGCTGAATATATAGCTAAATATTTTGAATGTAGTTTAGGGGAAGCCGATGAATATATTGACATTTTACGTCCCGCAGGAGTAACAGGTGTTCTACATCAATTAGGGGTAGAAGAAAAAGATATTAAAAAATTATTAAAATAATGGATAAAGGTTTTAGAGTTATTAAAGAAACAGACTCAATTGTTGACTCAATTATTGACAAATTTGTTGAAAGAGCAACATTCGGAAAACAAAAATATGGAACAGATTTAGATAGAACAGACCTATCTTTAGAGGATTGGCTAGAGCATTCTATCCAGGAAAAATTGGATGATATTCTATACATGCAAAAAGCACTTCAAACATTGCGTGAAGTAAAAAATATATAATATTTATAATAAAATTATAAAATGAATAAAGAAACACTACGCATGCAAATGCTTTCAGGTATAATTACAGAAGGTCAATACAAAGAAAAATTAGTGGAATTTGATATGGACCAATTTTCTATGGGTAATTCATCATCTCCAAAAGCATCATTTGAAGACAAATGGAATAATGTTCCTAACGCCAATAAAGCAGTTTTAAAAAAATCAACTGGAAAAGAACCAATAAAAATTATGGCTTCTAGTAAAGGAGAAAATTATGTTATTACTAAAGGATCAGATAATAAATTCTATAGATACCAATACACTCAAGCTGAAAACCCAGGCAAACCATTTGGGCCGTTTAATAGCGAAGAAGAAGCTAAAAAATTAAATGAATCGTTAAACGAAAATTTTGTTGGAATTGGAGCTATCAACAACCCATTCCCAACACGTAAAAAATCAGACTATGAATTAGCTTTTGATCATTATATGGGTAACATAAATGAGGTTGAAGGTGAGGAAGAAATGGATGTAGAAGAAATGGGTGAAGAAAATCCAATTGATGCTATCACAATGGATGTTCCTTTATTTATTCGCATGTTAGAATTCGCTAGAGAAGATGCTTCAACTGATATGGATTTACATGATTTAGCTGAAAAAGCAATTGCTATGAGCGCTGAAGGTGAGGTATTGTCAATGGATAACTATGAAGATCTAGTTGGAGGTGAGACAGAAGAAATGAATGAAGATGTAGTTAAAGGATCTAACGTTAAAAAAGTAGGTGATAAGTGGAGAGTATTATCTGGAAAGTCAGGTAAAATGTGGCCACAAAAATACAATACTGAAAAAGATGCTAAAGATGCTATCAAAGCATATCACGCTAGTAAATAATATTTAGGACCGTTACCCAACAGTAACGGCGAAACCCCCAACGTTCGCTATCGTGGGGGTTTCTTTTTCTTATTTGGAAAATTAAAAAAGTTTTTGTATATTAAGGTTATGGCAAAAAAGAAATATGTCCCTCAAGTAGTAAAGGATATTCGAAATACAATTAAAAGAGAAATAGATTGGTCCACTCAAAAACTTATCTCATATTCTCAACTATCTATGTACACAGAGTGTCCTAAAAAATGGTCACTCCAATATAAAGAAGGACAGAAACAATTCAACTCAACAATCCATACTGTATTTGGTAGCGCCTTACACGAGGTAATCCAACAGTATCTAACAGTAATGTATGAACAAAGTGGAGCAGTAGCAGACAGAATCAACACATCTGAATTGTTCCAAGAAAAACTAAGCGAGGAATATAAAAAACAATATATAGCAAACAAAAAACAACATTTCTCTACCCCTCAAGAACTTAGAGAATTTTATGATGATGGAATAGAGATAATCAGAGATTTCTCCAAAAACAAAGGTAAACATTTCTCCAAACGCGGATGGTTTTTAGTTGGATGTGAAATTCCAATCTCACTTACCCCAAACATCAAATTACCTAATGTTTTATATCAAGGTTATTTAGATATTGTAATGTACCATGAACCAACCAATACAATCAAAATTTATGATATAAAAACATCCACTGGAGGTTGGTATGATAAACAGAAAAAAGATGAACTGAAACAATTTCAACTTATTTTATATAAAAAATATTTTTCTGAACAATACAATTTTCCAATTGACAATATTAAAATAGAGTTCTTTATAGTTAAAAGAAAAATGCCAGTGGATCCAGAATATCCCGTTAAACGTATCCAAACATTTTCCCCACCATCAGGAAAAGTTAAAATAAACAAATCAACTCAATGTATGGATAAGTTTATAACAGAGGCATTTGATTCAAATGGATTTAAAAAAGTAGATTTACAACCTAAAGAAAATGATAATTGTAGATGGTGTGTCTTTCATAAGACATTTCATTGCCCTGCAACCTTCTAGAAACTACATATATTTATATATAACATAAATTAAAATATATAAAATATGAGTGAAAAAAATCAAGTGCTAACTAGTGTAAAGTTAGACAAAGACCTATTTGAGGAATTTCGAATCAACACAATCAAAATGAAATTTTCCTTTCAAAAATTAAGTGAACGAGCAATTTATTTGTACAACACTGACCCAGAATTTCGTAAGTCAATTCATAACACAAATATTGATTTTCAATCAAAATAGATTGGAATATTAAAAAAAGGTTATTATATTAAAACAAAAATAAAGTTATATGAAAGAACAATTTGGTTATAAACCACAAAATGAGCGTAAAAAAATACTCCTTATCTGTGATGATATAAGAGTACATAGTGGTGTAGCCACAGTTGCACGAGAAATCGTTATCCATACTGCTCAACATTTCAATTGGGTAAACATTGCAGGAGCAATTAACCACCCAGAGAAAGGTAAACGTTTTGATTTATCTATAGATACTAATCAAACAGCAGGTCTAGAGGATGCATCTGTATTTTTATACCCAGTGGATGGATATGGTAGCCCTGATATTATCCGTCAACTAATCAAATTAGAGAACCCGGATGCTATTATGTTAATAACAGATCCAAGATATTTTGATTGGTTATTTGCAATGGAAAATGAAATTAGAAGACAATGTCCTATCATTTATCTAAACATTTGGGATGATTATCCAGCTCCACTTTACAATAAAGCATTTTATGAATCGTGTGATGCTTTGTTAGCTATCTCTAAACAAACAAAACTTATCAATGAGTTGGTTTTAGGAGATAAACGTGGAAATAAAGTAATTGAATATGTTCCTCATGGATTAAATGAGAATATTTTTAAACCATTGGATGAGAATGATTCTATTTACTCTGAGTTTAAAAAGAATATTTTCCAAGGTGAAGAAAAAGATTTTGTTCTATTCTTTAACTCTAGAAATATTCGAAGAAAACAAATTCCAGACACAATGCTTGCATTTAGATATTTTCTAGATACTTTACCAAAAGATAAAGCAGATAAATGTGCATTTGTTTTACATACAGAAGTTGTAAGTGAACATGGAACAGATTTAGAGGCAGTACGTAAATTATTGTTTAAAGATTATCCAAATGCAATTCATTTTTCAACAGGTAGATTATCACCACAAGAATTAAACATGTTGTATAATTTAGCAGATGCTCAAATTCTATTAACTTCAAATGAAGGATGGGGATTATCTCTAACCGAAGCAATTCTAGCAGGTACTCCAATTATAGCTAATGTAACAGGTGGTATGCAAGATCAAATGCGTTTTACAGATGAATCTGGAGAATGGTTTACACCATCTAAAAAAGTACCTTCTAACCATACAGGTAAATATAAAAAACATGGGAAATGGGCTCTACCAGTTTATCCATCAAACCGCTCAATTCAAGGTTCTCCAACTACTCCATATATTTGGGATGATAGATGTAGACCAGAGGATGCATGTGAAAGAATTACAGAATTATATTCTATGTACATTAGAGAAGAGCGTAAAGCACTTGGTTTAGCTGGAAGAGAATGGGCATTAAATGAAGCAGGTTTTACAGGAAAAATAATGGGAGAACGTGTTATAAACGCGCTAGATCAATTATTTAACACGTGGATTCCACGAGAAAAATTTGAGTTCATCAATGTTAACGATGTAAAAGAAGATGAATTAAATCATGAATTACTATACTAAACATGAGAGAACATTTTGCACACCAACTTGCTAATAACAAAATTGTTACACAAGAAGCCTTAGATAAAGTATCTATTAAAACATATCTATCAGGAAAAGATATCAAACCAGATGATACAGTTTTATTTGCTTTTATGAAAATTAATAAAGATGTTGCTGAATTAATAGCTTTACATGAGGATGAAATAGATAAATACGAATTTTTACATTACCCAACAGAACACATTCCCGAAATTAAATTAAAATAAGTTATATGAACAAACCAACATTTGTAATCTCCTGCCCTATTCAAACATATTCAGGATATGGAGCACGCTCACGAGATATAGTTAAAGCCCTTATAGAATTGGACAAGTATGATGTAAAAATCTTACCACAACGATGGGGAAATACACCTATGAATTTTATTGATACAAACCCTGAATGGGAATTTTTAAATCAATACATTTTACAAAACCCACAGATGCCAGCTCAACCAGATATTTGGTGTCAAATTACAGTTCCAAATGAATTCCAACCAATTGGAAAATATAACATTGGAATCACCGCAGGAATTGAATCAACACTGGCACCTGGTGAATGGGTTGAGGGATGCAATAAAATGAACCTAATCTTGGGCTCCTCTAAGCACTCAATTGAGGTGTTAAAAAACTCTAAATTTGAAAAAAGAGATAACAACACACAACAAATTGTAGGAAAAATTGAATGGAATGTAGATAGTGAGGTATTGTTTGAGGGTGCAAATACAGAAGTATATAAACCTGTAAAATCAACATTTGAGCTACCTAACATTAAAGAGAATTTTGCTTATTTATTTGTAGGACATTGGATTGGAAATGGTCCAATAGGGGAGGATAGAAAAAATATTTCATTGCTTGTTAAAGGATTTTATGAAATATTTAAAAACAAAAACAATCCACCTGCTTTAATTTTAAAAACTTCTACTGTAGGTTCATCTTATACAGACAGAAATGATATTATTAAACGTATTCAAGCAATTAAATCAACAGTTAAAGCATCTAAATTCCCAAACATTTATCTTTTACATGGTGAATTTTCGGATACAGAAATGAACGAAATCTATAACCATCCAAAAGTTAAAGCAATGGTTAGCTTAACTAAAGGAGAAGGATTTGGTCGCCCATTACTTGAATTCTCTTTAACTAACAAACCAATCATTACAACAGGATGGAGTGGACATACAGATTATTTAAACCCAGAATTCACTACATTATTAAAAGGTAATCTAACCAAAATTCACCCATCAGTAGCAAATAATATGTTGTTAGCAGATGCTGAATGGTTTAGTGTAGATTATTCTCAATTAGGATATTATTTAAAAGATATGTTTGAGAACTATAAAAACTATACAGATAAAGGTAAACGTCAAGGATATCATTCAAGAACAAACTTTTCATTTGATAAAATGAAAGAAAAACTAGATGAGATTCTAACAGTAAAAGTACCTGAATTTCCAAAACAAATTCAATTACAATTACCTAAATTGAAAAAAATTGAGCTTCCAAAATTAACCAAAATAGAGCAATAAAATGACAGCAGAAAAAATTATAATGTGTCCTAAAAGTGGAGGAGACCTTTGCATCGAAACTCAATTAAACCCAGAAGTTACAACCTACATGAGTTTGTCATGTGGGTTCTGGTCTAATTCTCTAATGAAAGAAGGAGAAGAATTTCATGAACAACAAATGTCGGACTTACCTGAGTTATACAAAGATTTAGCTTGGACAGATCCTGAAACAAACCTTGTTTGGATCCCAAACACCATTAACCTTCAAGAACAAGGTATGGTATTTGCATATGGTCCTAACAAAGACAGTTGGGGTTGGGGAGCAGCAAAAGCTATCCAAGAGGATGGAAAATGGAAAATGGACTTAGCTAACATGGTAGTTTTCCCTGAAAGAGACTATATTGAAGCATTAAGTTTCATAGGTATTTTACCAGAGTAAAAAAAAGAATATTTGGAGGAGCAAAAGCTCCTTCATATATTCCGTTCAAATAAAAAAGTTATATGAAAATATCTTATGCTATTACAGTCTGTAATGAAGTAGAGGAAATTAAACGTTTGGTGAATTTTCTTTTAGAACATAAACGAGAAGAAGATCAAATAGTGGTTTTGATGGATTTAGAAAAATCAGATTTCTATGAAAAAATCCCTGAGAAAGAACTAGTACATGAATTTATCATGCAACATCATTCAGAAGCTCGTTTACAAGTTGCATTTAGAACATTAAACAATGATTTTGCTACATTTAAAAACCATGTAATCCCATATTGCACTGGAGATTATATATTTTTTATAGATGCAGATGAAATCCCATCAGAAGATCTAATCCAAACCTTACCAGAGATATTAGAGATGAACCCAGAAATGGATATTTTTCTAGTTCCTAGAGTAAACACAGTAGAGGGTTTAACTCCTGAACATATTGCAAATTGGGGGTGGAATGTAACAGACACAGGATGGGTTAACTGGCCTGATTATCAATCACGTATTTGCAAAAACACCCCAGAAATTAGATGGGTAAATAAAGTACATGAGCGATTAGATGGTTTTAAAACATATACAGCATTACCTGATGTAGAATATTTTGCTTTATATCATCCAAAAACAATCGAGAAACAAGAAAAACAAAACCAATTATATAATGAGATATAAAAAGTTAGTTAGTGTTTTAATTCCAACACGCAAAAGAGTAAAATTATTAAAAGAGTGTTTAGATAGTTTAAATACTAAAACCCAAGATAAATCTTTAGTTGAAATTTTATTAAAAATAGATACAGATGATCAAGAAACTATTGATTTTATTCAACAATATAAACAAACTTCATCTGTTAAAATTAAAGAATTAATTACTGATAGAGAAAATGGCTATGGTTCCTTAGATAAACATATGAATAATTTATCCTCCCTTTCAGAAGCAGAATTTTTATTAGGTCTTAATGATGATGTAGAAATGTTAACTGAAGGTTGGGAACAATTATATATTCCATATAAAGATAAAAATTTTTTAGTTGCAATTCATATTGAATCTATTAAAGATGGAGTTACTCATAAATGGTGGGAAGGTTATAATGCATTTCCAACAATCCCACATGATTTTTGTAAACATATGGGGGCTTTACAAGGTCATCCAATGTTAGATGATTGGTGGGAACATGTTATGCGTCCTATAAGAAATCAAGGTTTAGATTTGAATAGATGGGTTGATATAACAATTCTAAATAAAAGGCCTGATGGTGGAGAAATAACAAATACTCCACTTGATCAAACCTTTGAAGAAAGTAGACCACACATTAATTGGAACCATCACGGATCTATTGAAGTGTTAGAATGGTCTAATAAACTTATAGAATACATCAATGAAAATCCTAAAAAATTTATCTGATGAAAATTCTTTACATAACTAATTACAATAGCATTGCTCAAGCAAGTGGGGGATTTATTTCAGATTATCAAAATGATCTTGTATTCTATGGTTTAAGAGAATTGTTTGGTGATGATGTTGTTGATAGTACTCAAATAATTTCACTTTATAAAGAATATGAAGGTAAAATTCCATCTCAACATTTGTGGGGTGGAATGACTGCATTTTGGTTAATTGGAGACAATAATATTGATAGAACCAATATTGAGGAAAAAATTAAAGATAGATACTATGATTTAATCATCTATGGTGCTATTAAACGCTGTAAAGATTATTATGATTTAGTTTCTCAACATTATCCAACAAATAAAGTTATATTAATTGATGGGAATGATGAAACTGAATTAGATCCTTTATATCATAAACATTTATATTTTAAGCGTGAGTTAGTAGAGGAACATAAGAACTTATTACCTATTACATTTGGTATTCCAACTAGTAAATTAGCTATTCCAAATACTAATAAAACACAAGAATATGCTACTTGTATCCCTGGTCAACCTGAAACCTATGCTTTTAAATCAGAACAACCATATTATGAAGATTATCAAAAATCTTATTATGGGGTTACTATGAAAAAAGCAGGGTGGGATTGTATGAGACATTATGAAATTTTAGGAAACTATTGTATTCCTTATTTTGTTGGTTTAGAAGATTGTCCTAAAAATACATTAGCTAATTTCCCTAAAGAATTACTTTTAGAAGGAAGAGAATTAACAAATAATTTTGATGAATTAAAATATTTTAGTATATTAGATGAATTATTTAATTATACTAAAAATAATTTAACAACTAAAAATTTAGCAACTTATATATTATCTAAAATATGAAAAGATTAGCAGTTATATCTAGATTTAATGAAAATTTGGATTGGATTAATGAATTAAAAATTCCTTATCTTATTTATAATAAAGGTGAAAACAATATAAACTTCCCCTTTACTTCTATTCCTAATAATGGAAGAGAATCTGAAACCTTTTTAAGATATATAATAGAAAATTACCCAAATCTACCAGATGAAATAGCTTTTATTCAAGGTAATCCTTTTGATCATTGTAATGATATTTTATCCCATTTAAATAGTAAAAATATAACTACTTATCAAATTAAAAATAAAGTTACATTTTTAATGAATAAGCATTTAGAAAAATATTATTTAGAATGTGATATAAATGGAGGTCCACATCATTCTGGGTTACCTATTAAAGAAACTTTAAATCAAATAGGGATAGAACATGATGATGATTTAATATTTTCTCAAGGAGCTCAATATCTAGTTTTAAAATCATGTATTATTTCTAAACCATTAGAATGGTGGGAACAATTATATGAATTTCATAATAGTGATGGTTTATTACCTTGGGTTTTTGAAAGAATTTGGCCTTTAATATATGCATATGAAATATAATTATATAATAGTTGGTGCAGGATTTTTTGGTTCTATTTGTGCTCATGAATTAACTAAAAAAGGTTATAAATGTTTAGTTTTAGAAAAACGAAATCACATTGCGGGTAATTGTTATACTTCTAACAAAGATGGAATAAATATCCATGAATATGGCCCTCATATATTTCATACATCAAATCAAGATATATGGAAATGGATTAACCAGTTTGCATCTTTTAATGATTTTACTTTAAGACCTGTAGCTAACTATAAAGGAGAAATTTATTCTTTACCATTTAATATGTGGACCTTTTCTAAGTTATGGAATATAACCCGTCCTGATGAAGCCAAATATATTATTGAATCTCAAGGTAATCACATTATTGAACCTACTAATTTAGAAGAACAAGCAATTAAATTAGTTGGTATAGATGTTTATGAAAAACTAATTAAAGGTTATACTCATAAACAATGGAAAAAAGACCCTAAATTTTTACCAAAAGAAATAATAAAAAGACTCCCTGTTAGATTTACATATGATAATAATTATTTTAATGACAGATATCAAGGAATCCCAATTGGAGGTTATACTCAAATATTTGAAAAATTATTAGATGGTATTGAGGTTAAATTAGGTGTTGATTATCTTAAAGATAAAGATTATTGGAATAATCAAACTGATAAAGTTATATATACTGGACCTATTGATGCTTACTTTAATTATCAATTTGGAGAGTTAGAGTATAAAACTACTAATTTTAAACATATATTTTTAGAAAATACCTCTAATTTTCAAGGTACAGCTATGATGAATTTTACTGAATATAAAGTTCCATTCACTAGAATTATTGAACATAAGCATTTTGAAAATATTGAATCTAAACATACTTGGATAACAGAAGAATACCCGGTTGAATATAATGCTAAAAAAACTGAACCTTATTATCCTGTAAATGATATTAAAAATAATATTAAATATAAAAAATACAAAAGTTTAGGAGATAATGAAAAAAATACAATATTTGGGGGAAGATTAGCAGAATACAAATATTATGACATGCACCAAATCATTGAATCAGCTTTAAATTTGATTCAAACAGAAAAAAATATTTAAAATTTAATTACTTAGAATGAATTTAAAGCAACTTATTAATAAAACAGTATATGGAACTATAGGATACATTACATCCCAAGATGATTTAGATACCCTAGAATCATATATTCTGTACAATTCCCCAGTTTTAGAGGAATTTAAACAAATTGTTGTTGCTACTAATTATGGTTCTCCATTACAGAATAAAAATACTCAATTATGGAAAAAATATTTTCCAAATTGTATTATAATAGACTCTGAAGTAAACCGAGGCCATAATTTTGGTACTGCTGATTTGGATAACATGGTATTTGATTGGTGCAAAGAAAATAATGAAGAATGGCTCTGCAAATCAGCAAATGATGTTATTTTTCAAGAAACCATTTTAAAGAAAGAAATAGAAGAAGCAGATTTCTATTATTTAGATGGTATATCATATGAAACATTGTATTTGAATAATTTTGATTATGAAAAACTTTATACAGAATATTTCTATCCCCAATCAAATTTTTATTTTATAAATGTTAATAAAAGCGATTATCTGAATGATAAAGCATATCTTGATAAGACATATGAATATTCAAAAACAATAAATAATTACAACGGAAAAATTTGGGAATATATTGAAAATTGGTCATGTGAAAATTTTATTAAAGAATGTGTTAAAAGAAATAGTCTATCTAAAAAATCATTCGTACATTTAGATATATATAAAAATTTATGTGAAGCTATTAAAGTATATCAAATAGGAGATCCATCCCATAAAAATATAATGATAGAAGGAATCTGCCATTTCCAATTCCCAAACCAAAATATAATCGAAATATGATATTCCCAGAAGTAAAAATATACCAACCAGATGTATACACTGATCTTAGAGGTGATTTGTTAACTCTATGGAATAGAGATCATTTTAATCCACCAATGGATTTTAAACATGATAAAATTTCATCATCATCACAATATGTTTTAAGAGGAATGCATGGTGATAATAAATCATGGAAGTTAACATCATGTTTACATGGAGAGATGTTTTTTGTAGTTGTAGATAATAGAGTAGATTCCCCCAATTATTTAAAATGGGATTCTATAATTTTAGATGATAAAACAAGAAAACAAGTTTTAACCCCACCTGACTTTGCAATTGGATTTATGGTATTAAGTGATATAGCCTTACTCCACTATAAATGGGCATACCCAGGAAATTATCCAGATGTTGATGAACAATTTACATTAAAATGGAATGATCCAAAAATTAATATTTCGTGGCCTATTAAAAATCCATTATTATCTTTAAGAGACAGCACTGCTAAATTATTGTAAATGAATAAATTAAAAGAAAAAATAGTAGATATAGCTACTTTAAAAAAAGAAGGACATATCCCAAGTTCATTATCCATATTGGATATAATGTACGTTTTATATGATAAAGTTCTAGATATTGATAGTATTAAAAAAAATAAAATAGATAGAGATCGTTTTATTTTAAGTAAAGGGCATGCTTCTTTAGGTTTATATGTAATATTAGATCATTTTAACTTACTTAAAGATGATTTAGACACATTCTGTGATTTAAATAGTAAATTAGGTGGACACCCAACAGATAAAATATTTGGAGTAGAATCATCTACTGGTTCTTTAGGACATGGTTTGCCTATTGGAGTTGGATTAGCTTTAGCTTATAAAATTAAAAAATATAAAGGTAAAGTATATGTTATAGTAGGTGATGGAGAGTCAAATGAAGGAACTATATGGGAATCAGCATTGTTAGCCAAACATCATAATCTTGATAATTTATGTTGCATAATTGATTTTAACCATTCCACTGATAGAGCAGTAGATTTAGGAAATTTACATATGAAATTTTTATCATTTGGATGGGATGTATTCGAAATAGATGGGCATAATCATGATCAAATATTATCAACATTGACCAACCCAACCTCCAAACCAACTTGTATTATAGCAAACACTATAAAAGGAAAAGGAATATCTATGATAGAAAACAACCCAGAATGGCATCATAAATTTCCAAATGAAATAGAATATCAAGATATAATTAATGAATTAAATAATAATTAATAATAAAATAAAAATGGAATTAACTTATAAAATGAGAGAAGACACTCAAAAACAAGGACTTTTAGAATTATGTAATAGTATTAAATCTTACCTGGGTGATAATGGATTACAAATAGTAGAAATTGGTTCATATTGTGGAGCTAGTGGAGAGATTATTGCTGGAAGTTTTCCTGGAAGTATTTTGAATTGTGTTGATCCTTGGGAACAATATACAGAAGATGATTATACTTGGGATCTTAATAGACAAGCATTAGAATTAATGGAAGCAGAAAAGATTTTTGAATCTGTAATGGAAAGATATCCTAATATGAGAAAAAATAAAATGCCTTCATCTCAATATTCTTCTCTAATTTCTGATGATAGTATAGATTTTGTGTATATTGATGGAAACCACCAGTATTCATCCATAAAAGAAGATTTAGTTAATTGGTCTAAAAAAGTTAAAAATGGAGGAATTATAGCAGGTCATGATTGTAACTTTGAACCAATTTCAAGAGCCCTTAATGAGCATTTTAATGAAATTCCAGTAGCTACGTTTATGGATGGAAGTTGGTTTTATTTTAATAAAAAATAATGAGAAAACAATTTGTAACAACAATTCAAGACACCATGTCAAAAGATGATAATTTATGTCTTCTTTTAGGTGATATAGGGGTGTTTGGATTTTCCAAATGTTTTGAACTGTACCCCGACCGAACATATAATATAGGAATTTTAGAACAATCAACAATTAGTTTAGCATCTGGAATGAGTAAAGCTAATATGATACCTGTTGTACATACTATAGCACCTTTTATAGTTGAACGAGCATTTGAACAATTAAAAACAGATTTTGGATACCAAAACCTAAATGGCAATTTTATCAGCATTGGAAATTCATATGATTATGCTGGTTTAGGATGTACACATCATTGTCCGGGTGATGTTTCTATATTATCAACCATCCCAAACATGCAGATAATATCTCCTGGAAGTTCAAAAGAATTTGATAGTTTATTTTCCCAAACTTATAATAATGAAGCTCCTACTTATTTTAGACTTAGTGAATATGAACATAATTTAGATTTTGAAGTCATATTTGGTAAAGCAAATGTTATTAAAGAAGGTAATAAAGCCCTTATTATATGTTATGGTAATATGCTAACTCCAGTATATGAAGCTGTTAAAGACATAGATGTTACTTTATTATATTATTCCACAATTGTTCCATTTGATGATGAAACATTAAAAAAACATTTCAATGATAATATCATAATTTGTGAACCGTTTTATGAAGGTTCTACTAATTATTTTGTTACTAAAGCCTTAGAAGGAATATCATATAAGTTAACTAACATTGGGATACCTAGAGAATTTATATTATCTTATGGAAAAAAACCTCAAATAGATAAATTATTAGGGCTAGATGTTGATTCACTTAAAGACAAATTTAATAAACTTATATAATGGATTTCTTAAATAAAGATATTGATAACGTAGTAAAAAATATTGATTTTTCAGCACTACAAAATAAAAAAGTCCTCATTACAGGGGCATCTGGGTTAGTAGGATTTTACTTAGCTCAATGTATTAAAAAACTTCAAAGTGAATTTAATATTGATCTATACTTATCTTACAAAAATTCAATTCCAGAATATTTAAAGGAATATTATAATTTTCCTTACACAGAAATTAAAGAGGATATAACATCTGTTAAATTAGAACCTAAGTTTTTTGATGTGATTATTCATTCATCAGGATATGCTCAACCAATGAAATTTCTTAGTGATAGTTTAACTACTATTAAAATTAATACTCATGCTACCATTAATTTATTAGACTCATTAAAACCAGATGGTAAATTTTTATTTGTAAGTACAAGTGAAATATATAGTGGAAATGATAGTTTTAATATTGATGAATCTCAAATTGGAACTACAACTCCATCTCATAATAGAGCATGCTATATTGAATCTAAACGATGTGGAGAAACTATATGTCATAGTTACATTACTTCAGGATATGATATAAAAATAGCTAGATTAAGTTTAGCATATGGTCCTTTTACTAAATTAGGGGATTTAAGAGTATTAAATAGTATAATAGATAAAGGATTAAATAATAATACTATTGAATTGATGGATGATGGATCTGCTCTTAGAACATATTGTTATATTACTGATGTTGTTGAAATGTTTTGGAATATATTATTACATGGTAATGAAATAACATATAATGTAAGTGGTTTTTCAAATATATCTATTAAGGAATTAGCTATTAATATAGGTACTAAACTAAACAAACCAATCCTTACCCCAACAAACTCATCCAATTTAATAGGTAGTCCTAAAATAGTTAATATTAGCTCAGAAAAATATATTAATGAATTTAATAAACAAAATTTTATCAAGCTTGAAACAGGATTAGAAAACGTTATAGAATGGATGAAATATATTAACCAGTATAAATAAATTATGATTAAATTAGTTAGCGATACAATAGATAAGAATGATATTAATCATTTAATTGAATGGTTATCTCAAGATGAGATACCTAAACTTACCAAAGGAAATCTAACCCTTGAACTAGAAGAAAAATGGGCTAAAAAATTAGGAACTAAGTATTCAGTATTTGTAAATTCAGGATCTTCATCTATTTTATTAACATTAGCTGCTCTAAAACATACTAATCGTCTAAAAAATAATAAAGTAGTAGTTCCTTCATTAAGTTGGGCTACTGATTTATCCTCACCTATATTATTGGGTTTAAAACCTGTTTTATGTGATTGTAATTTAAATGATTTATCTTGTGATTTAGAACATTTAGAAGAAATTTTTAAAACAGAGTCACCTAGTGTTCTTATATTAGTATCTGTATTAGGGTTAGTTCCAAACATGGAGAAAATTTTAGAATTATGCCACCAATATGATGTTTTACTTTTGGAAGATGTTTGTGAGAGTATGGGATCTAAATATAAGGAAAAATATTTAGGAACGTTTGGATTAGCTTCTTTTTTCTCAATGTACTTTGGACATCATTTAAGCACTATTGAAGGTGGATTTATTAATACAGATGATGAAGAATTTTATTATTCATTATTGATGATGAGAAGTCATGGATGGGCTAGAGACCTCCCAATACATAAACAAAAAGAATTAAAGGAAAAATATAATTTGAATGATTTTGATAATCTATATAATTTTTATCTTCCTGGAATGAATTTAAGATCAACAGATCTTCAAGCATTTATAGGAATAAGAGCAATAGATAAACTAGATAATTTTTCAACATTAAGAAATAAAAATTTCTATTATTATATGAATGGTATAAAAAACAATGAGTTGGATTTAAATATTAATTCTGAAGATTTTATCTCAAATTTTGCAATGCCTATTGTTCATAAAAATAAAATTAACATAATTAAAAATTTAATGGAAAATAATATAGAATGTAGACCTTTAATAGCTGGGGATTTATCTAAAAAGCCATTTTATTATGAAAATTATGGGGATATTGAATTAAAAAATTGTAAATTTATAAATGAATTTGGATTTTATATTCCTAATCATCAAGACTTAACTAAAGAAGAAATAAATTTAATTATTAAAATTGTCAATAATGGGTAAAATAGCACTAATAACTGGAATTAATGGACAGGATGGATCATATTTGGCTGAATTTTTAATAGAAAAGGGATACACAATAATTGGAACCTTAAAAAGAAATTCAGTAGCAGAAAATCAAACATATCGTTTAGACCCAGTCATTGATAAAATAAAACTCGAATATGTAGATTTAACTGATTTAGCATCAATCATTAGAGTAATCATTAAATATTCTCCAGATGAAATATATAATTTAGGGGCCCAATCCCACGTTGCTATATCATTTGACCAACCAGTATACACAGCACAAGCTACTGGAATTGGAACTTTAAATGTGTTAGAAGCTGTTAGATTAATAAATCCAAAAATAAAATTATACCAAGCTTCCTCTTCGGAGATGTTTGGAAATACTATAGATGAGGATGGATTTCAAAGAGAAACAACCCAATTAAACCCAGTATCACCTTATGGATGTGCTAAGGTATTTGCTTATAATATTAGCAGAAATTACAGACATTCATATGATATGTTTGTTTCGAATGGGATTTTATTTAACCATGAATCTCCAAGACGTGGAACTAATTTTGTAACAAACAAAGTTGTAAAAGAAGCAGTTAAAATTAAATTAGGATTATCAAATAATCTTAAATTGGGTAATTTGGATGCTACTAGAGATTGGGGTCATGCTAAAGATTATGTGGAGGCTATGTGGATGATATTACAACAAGAAAAACCTGATGATTATGTTTGTTCTACTGGTATTTCTCATTCTGTTAAAGATTTATGTGATTATGTTTTTACAAGTTTAGATTTAAATTGGAAAGATTATGTTATTCAAGATGAAAGATATCTTAGACCTGAAGAATTACGTGATTTAAAAGGTGATTCTAGTAAATTAAGAAAATCTATTGGGTGGGAACCTACATATACATTTGAAACAATGTTAGATGAAATGATTGAATATTGGTTAAATTTTTACAAAAAATCTTAATAATTTATATTATGGAAAAAACAGCAATTTTATTAGGATGTCGTAATGACAATTATAAAGAAAATGAAAGAATTATCACATGTTTAACTTCTATGATAGAAACATTTGATGAAGTTTGGTTTTGTGATTGGAATACTCCCCAAGGAAAACTACCACTTTTATGGGAGTTAAAAGATAAAATTCCAAAAACAGGTAAAATTAGACATTTTGTTATAGATGAATCCACATCTAAAATATTAAACAATTATAATCCCAATGTAAGCCCATTTAATGGTGTTTTATCCCAGAATATAATGTTACAGAGATGTGAAGCTGATTGGATAGTATGCTCTACAATGGATATTATTGCTCCTAAAAAAGAATTATTTACTGATTTTATATCTAAAACAAATAAAAATACATTTTACTCAGTATCTAGAAGAGACATTGAATACTCAGAACTTGAAAACATAGGATTTGACAATTGGAGAGAACTTAGAGATCAATTAGATATAGAAAGCCAACCTAGATATTCTCCAGCTCAAGTAACCCCAAATGATAGATATAGTTTAATTAATTGTTGTGGGGATTTCCAATTTGCTTATAAGGATGTTTGGAAAAATATTAAAGGATTTGAAGAACAAATGATATATTCTTGTTTTAATGATACAAATGTTCAAAAGAAAGCAGTTTTAAATGGATATAATTTAGAAGCATATTTTGATCTTCCATTATATCATTTATCTCATACAGGAATGGGGAATGATGGTTCATCCCCTTCAAAACAACACTATAATGATCCTTGGGAATGGGTTGAGAATTTTTCCCAAACCAAAAATACACAAGATTGGGGATTAGCAGATGTAGATATAGAATTTGAAATTATTTAATATTTATTTAAAAAACTAGGCTTTATTAAAAAACTTTCGTATATTTAAGAAGTTAAAAGAATATTTATATATTATGAAAACATTTATTTATTACCATAAATCAGACCCAAATAAAGAAATCATTAGCAAATTTTCCGCTGTTGATTTAGAGGATGCAACAAAAATAGCAGCTCACATTAAACAATTACCCGAGGAAGAATTCCTAAAGTTATTTGAGATTCACGAGTTAATTTAAAAAATGGAGATACATATTAATAATTTGGAAAAGTTAGCAGGTGGAGGTTCTTCTTTAGTTGAAAATGCAAAATCTATCAAGCTTAGAGAAAAACAATCCTTTATGTCTTTATTAGAGATATTATCTTATATAGATGATAGAACATTAGAGATGGATAATTTAGGAATCAATTTGTTAGAATTTGAGGATCCATATTTTAAAATAATTGAGGATTTACTAATGAGTAAATATGGGCAAATTGGTGCGAGTTTAATCATTTGGTGGTGCACAGAAAGAAAATTAATAAAAGAAAAAACATATAACCTTATTTCAGAGGATGGAACAAACACTATGATCTCGAGTCCAACACAATTGTATAAATTTATAACTGGAAACATATGAATTGTATTCACTGTAAAATAGAGATTAACCCATTACGTTTGAAGGCTCTACCTGGGGCTAGAACGTGTGTAGGGTGTTCTACAACTGGGCCTAAAAAAGGAGTTGTAGCAACATTTGGGGAAAAAGACCATACATATAATGAAGTGGTATTTTTAGAGGATGATCAATATGAAAAATATTTAAAAACCCAAAAGAAAGCAAAGTTTGATAAACTTGAGAGTGATGATGATGAACCATCAGAACCAGTTAATTTACATAATATAGAGGAGTAATGCCTAAAGCAAAGTTTTACTCTAGGGATCAAATATTGGAGGCAATGGATAAAACAAAATCCATTAAAGCAGCTGCTCGATATTTAAACTGTTCATACCAGCATTTAAAACCATTTATGAAACGATATACTCACCCGGATACGGGTGAGACTTTGTTTGATATGCATAAAAACCAATGTGGTAGAGGGATTCCAAAATTTATAACACATGATGCTTTCAATAGGAAAGAACCAGCTATAATAGACATAGTTGAGGGAAGAATTGACTCCTCTCATTTTTCACCTGAGAAACTTAGGTACAGAATGATAGAGGCCGGATTGTTGGAGGAAAAATGTACAGATTGTGGATTTCAAGAAAGAAGGATAACTGATTATAAGATGCCTTTGATAATGCGTTTTCGAGATGGGAATACTAAACATTATAATTTAGGGAATGTTCAATTGTTGTGTTACAATTGTTATTTTTTATACTATGGAACAGTATTTGAAGATAAGGAAATTGAGAAGTTGGAGGGAGTTGGATCTGTTTTGGTTAGAACCGAGGAGGATAAGTTTAAATTGGATAGTTATCAAATTAAAAAGTTAAAGGAGTTAGGTTTGCATGAGGGTGAGGATGATGATCCTTATTCTTTGGTTTCATTTAAATAATATTTTTCAATATTTATAAATAGAATGAAAAATAAGAAACACAGCAAAATAGTTAGAGATTATGATAAGCAAAAATCTAAACATTTAGAGAACTTAGCCACTCAGATCTTGAAAGCTGATGAAAAAACTCAAAAATTAAAAGAAAAGAGTATTAACCCAGATATATTAAATTTATTCTAAAATGAGTGTGAAGATGAAAGAATTTGAAGTAAACAATAGAGAGGAATTTGAGGGGTTAATTGAGAAGGAAGATATAGATATTGCCCAAGCTTTAGTTGAGGCTATTTTATTGAACTTAAAAGGAAGAAAACGCCATATCCCAGCAATGTCTATTTTTATTGAAGATGAACAAATTATACTTGATGTAACAGTAGATAGAAATGATTTTCAATTGGTTTTGGAAACGAATTTACCAAAATATGAAAAACATGAGTTATATGAAAAATGTGCTGAGATAGTTAAAGCTATTTCATATTTAAAAGAATTAAAAGGAAATAAAATTAAAAAATAATGGCTTCATACACTTATCAACAACTATACGGGACTGGATCAATTGGAGAGAATTTATCAGGTTTAAAAACATTTACATTTACTAATCCATCTGGTTCGTCTTATTTTACAATAGAGACAATCACAACTTCCTCTGTTTATACCTCTAATTCTCCTAGAAATTGTGAAGGTACATATAGTGTATCATCTTCTATGGGGCTAGTTACCTCATCTTATATCTCAAGTGTGGTTGTTCAACCTGGGGTTACTTCATTTACCTTTACACCTACCACCCCAGTAGTGGGAACAACATATTATTTAAGAGGAACAGGAATGTATTCTTTAGTGATTTCTTAAAAATTTGGATTTTGTAAATCTCTTTCGTATATTCAAATTATAAAAAAATATATTAAAGAGATAGAAATTATTAATATTTATAATAAAATGAAAAAAGATACATTACGTTCTATTATCAAAGAAGAATTACATAAAGCTTTAACTGAAGATGTTACTCTAGCTAAAGAAGATAAAAATGGAAGAGTTTATATTAGAGGAATTGAATATCTAATTAAAAATCATCCTGATTTAGAACCCTTAGTAGCATCAATGCTAGCCGATAAGGGTAAATACAATATTGGAGATTTATCAGTAGAGGATGCAATGGCTTTAAATTTACAAATCCAATCTTCAATTCGTTCCCAAGCTGAAAAACCTAATGAAGAACCTTCACAAGATGGACCAAAAATGAATCCATATGATATGCCTGGGTATATTAGTAAAGGGTACATGGGTAGTAGATATACAGGTGATTAACCATTTTTAATATAAAAAACAACAACTCGACCTGCCCATGGAATATGGGGGTTTCTTAAAAAGATTCTTCAAGTGAGTAAATAAATTAATTTTATTTGCTAACATTATGAAAAATTTACTTTTACTATCATTATTTATACTGGCGTGTAGTTCAATCACCGCACAAACTATTATTCAATATGATTTTATGGAAACCTCTTCCACTTCCTATTTAACAGCAGGATGGTGGACCCCCGCAGTAACAGCTACTTGGGCAACAAACACATTTGTTTCCTCTAATCAAAGTGCAGTAATTTATGGTTTAGGTAATGCTGCCTCTATCATTGAGCAAGATTGGTATTCGTTACCCAATATAACTGGGTTAAATCCCTCAAGTACATACCAATTAAAATTTAAATTAGCATCTCAATCTTTTACATCAACAGCTACTACTAAAGGGGTTGATGTAGCAGATTATATTAGTGTTCAAGTATCTAGAAATGGGGGAGTTTCATATGTAACTGAGCTTAGGATAACAGGTAATAATAATTCTATTTGGCCATATACCTCAACTGGTATAATCAATCATACAGCTAACGGAACATTCACTAACTCAGCAGCTCCAACAGGAGATGTATATGCTGCCCCCGTTGGAAGTACAACCACAGGTCCATCAACTATTACATTAACTATGCCTACTGGTATTACCCAACTAGCAATTGACATTTATTGTCGTATTAATTCAGCTGGGGAAGAATGGTGGATTGATAATATTCAATTACTTAAAGTTGAATTTCTTCCCATTGAGCTAACTCAATTTACAGGGCATAAAACCAACGAATATAACGTATTAAATTGGCAGACAGGCTCTGAGCACAACAATAGTCATTTCCTACTTGAGCGCTCAATTAACAGCGAATTTTCCACAATAGCTAAAATAGAGGGAGCAAATAATTCATCCTCTAAATTAGACTATTCATTTACAGATTATTCAGCTCCTCAAACAATAAACTATTATAGATTAACACAAGTTGATTTTGATGGAAATTCTAGAACATATGATCCTATCTCTATTGATAATAGAGGAAATAAAACTGTTGTAAAATATTTGAATGTTTTGGGACAGGAAGTATCCTCTTCTACATCTGGTTTAATACTTGAGATATATGATGATGGTTCTTTAAAAAAGATTTGGAGATAAAATATATTTTTCGTATATTCAAGTATAAGAAAAGAAAGTTAATTTAAAAATAAAAGTTATGTCAAAAACAAAAAATCTAATCACCAATCAATTTTTAGCCTTAAAAGAAATGTACAAAGGAGGAAACATGGACCTCGAGTTATTTAATCTTTTAAGCACAGATCTTATCAATACCTTAGGTGAATTAACCATGCATGGTATTACAGAAATTGAAGGTAAAAGTTTAGATGCTTGGAAAGATAGAGTTTGGAATTTAATTGAGAACGCTGGTTTACTTCCTGAATATAAAGATGAGGATGATGAGAGTGGATTCATCGAAATCACAGATAAATGGTATTTAGAGGATTAATATGAAAGCAGTTTTAAACAAAGATCCGAATGAGCAACCTGTTCAACAATTTATAGTAATAAATGAATGTGCTCAAGTTTTTAGTGGTTTAAAAGGCGGATACCCAGCATTTAGTGATGATTGGGATGCAGCCAAACCACTTAATAACATGAACCAGGTAAGAAACATACAACATGGAACACTCCATACGTTGGAAATACATTATATTTAAAAATAGTTATGGCACTATCACCACAATCAATCAGAAAAGGAGTTAAAATAACATTAAACGATATTGAAGTAAACAAGCAACAAGTTATTGATTTCTCCCAATCTTGGGAACCAAACCATACCATTTTGTTTAAAAAAATGCTTAAACAAGGTGGAAAGTTTAGAATTCATGGAGTAGTAATAGAAATCACCCCACAAGATAAAATCCTAAACTCCAAAGGTGATAGTGATGGTGGTATCCAACAAGTTGATCCTTTAGCTAGGTTTTAAATGAAACAGTTATATAAACATGGAGGGAATGCTTATTTAATCATTCATAAATCTCAATTCTTCAAGTTTGAAGATGAAAATCACAATGTTGATCTTGAAAAAGTAAAAGTTTATAGAGATTGGCTAAAATCTGATCATGTTTTGAGAGATCAGACACATTTTTTATTTTGTGAAACAATACAAGATGTTGAATTTGAAGAAATAAGCGAAGAAATAAGCGAAGAAATATGAACAATCTAGATAAACAATACACTGACCTACTCCAGGATATCCTAGATAATGGAGTAACCAAGAAAGACCGTACCGGAACCGGAACACTATCATTATTTGGTAAACAAATCAGACACAAAATGTCAGATGGTTTTCCATTACTCACAACCAAAAAAATGCCATTTAAACTTATAGCAACAGAGTTGATGTGGTTTTTACGTGGTGATACCAACATCAAATATTTAGTTGATAATGATTGTAATATTTGGAACGGTGATGCTTATAAACGATATTGGAATTGTTGGTTTAATAACCCTGAATGGAAACCCACGTTAGAGGATTGTGGTTTAGATTTAACACCTTATATACAAGAAGAATTCATCAACAAAATCAAAACAGATGATGAGTTTGCTAAAGAATGGGGTGATTTAGGTCCAATTTATGGTAATCAGTGGAGAAGTTGGTATACAAGAGAATTAAGATTTAGAAGTGATGTTGTTGGTGAACCACAATCACTACCTGAATTTTTTGAAGTTAAAGTACCAATTGACCAAATCCAAAACCTAATCAACGACCTTAAAACAAACCCAGACTCAAGACGATTAATGGTTAATGCTTGGAATGTAGGTGAATTAGACCAAATGGTACTTCCTCCTTGTCATTATGGATTTCAAGTTTATACAAGAGAGTTGAGTACAAAAGAAAGATGGGAATGGTATAGTAAAAATGGTGGTCCATATGGTGAGATTAAATTAATTGCAATGATGGTTTATGAAAATGAAAAAGATAATTCACATATAAAATCTTGGTTAGAAAAATGGGCACCTAATGTACCAACCAGAGCAATCTCACTAATGTGGAATCAACGTTCAGTAGATACATTCTTAGGTTTACCATTCAATATTGCCTCTTATGGATTGTTATTAGAAATCATTGCTAAGGCAGTGAATATGGTTCCTGATGAATTGATTGGTAACTTAGGGGATACACATTTGTATTTGAATCATATTGAACAAGCAAAAGAGCAGATTGGTAGAGAATTAAGTATTGAGGAACGTATTGATTTAGCGAGTAAAAAATACGATAATTTTGATATTTTGGATTTTAATATACCATTTACTTGCACTCATGAAGATATTGATAAAATGTATCCTGTTGAGAGAAGAACAAAAGAACCATTCCCACTACCAACTCTAAACACCAACACAGAATTTTGGCCAACAGAATCTGGTGAATGTGGTGAAGGACCAATAGATGCACAAGCGGTATTCAATAATTTTACTGATGAGCATTTCTGTAAATGTCTACTTGAGGAAGATTTACAACTAAGTAACTATCAATCACACCCACATATTAAAGCACCTTTATCAAATTAAAATGGAATTATTAAACACACATCCAATTAAAAAATCAGATTTAGGTTTCCATGGTAATCTATTTGGTGGTAAGCTACTAGCATGGATTGATGCTGCAGCTGCTGGATATTCCATGCAGCTCTGTGACACACCTAGAATGGTCACAGTATCTATCGATAAATGTAATTTCGAGCGGCCTGCGCGCGAGGGACAGCTGCTCAAAATATATGGTGAACCTGAATCAATTGGAAATACCTCCATTAATTTATACATGGAGGCAAGAGCACACAATGTGTATACTGGAAATCAAGCAATTGTTTTAAAAACACATATAAAATTTGTTCATATTGATGAAGAAGGTCATCCAATCCCATTGGGTGAGAAAGCAAGAAGTAGAGTAAATAATATTTTAACAGAAAAATCTAAAGAAGAATAAAATATGACAACAGAACAATTTACATATTGGCTACAAGGATTTATGGAAGTAGCTAACCCAACAACATTGGATGAAAGACAAACCCAAGTAATCAAAGACCATTTAGCTTTAGTACTTAATAAGCAAACCCCAGATAGAAACATACCCACATGGACTCCAGAATGGCCAGTAATGCCAGGAACAACTGCACCCGTAGGTCCATATGTTTACCCTGATACAACAAATCCACTTCCTAGGATAATTTGTTGATATATTTAAAGAAAATCTAAAGAAGAACTTGGAAAATAGAATATTTATTCGTATATTCCTATTATAAAAAAAGAAAAATAAGATGAGTAAAAGTAGCCCAAAACAAAAAATTGAATCGTTGCAAGGATGGTTATGGCAAATAGCTAGAGATAACAAAAATCCTAAAAAGAAAATAGTAAAAAGAAAAGAAGATTTAGATAATTGAAAGAATACATTTTCCCCTCGTCTAATTGGCAGGACATGTGCTTTTGGAGCATAGAATCAAGGTTCGAGACCTTGGGGGAGATCAAATATTAAGTTGGGTTTCCTAGTAGTAACGGTATTAACCATGGTAAGTAAGCTACAAGATTCTAGTAATAAGCACCAGTTGGATTCCGTGCGACTTAATATTAAACGCCTGTATCGCATAGCGGCAATTGCGGAGCACTGTAAATGCTTTCCCTGACGGGTCCGGAGGTTCGAGTCCTCCTACAGGCACTGAATAAGTTCGAGATTTTCATATATTTATAATAAAATAATATTAGATGAAAACCAAAGACAAAATTTTTGAATTAAAAATGCAAGGAAAAAACATTCCTGAAATATGTAATATATTAGGGATAAGTAAAGGTACTATAGGGTACCATTTAAAAACTCTTGGAATTAAATGGGATGGGATTAGAACAGAAGAACATAAAGAAAAAATAAGTAAAGCATTAAAAGGAAAACCTAGAAAACGAGATAAAAAAGAAAATATAAAACCACTTAAAAAAGAAAAATTTTATGATTATTGGCCTTTATTAAATGGTGAAGTTGAACATATAGGAACATATAGTAGTTCTATTAGAGTCCCTTTAAAAAGATTTATTATCAGAAATAACATAATATCTTATTTATGTCATGAATGTGGTTGTGATGATAATTGGAGAGGTAAAAAAATGCCCTTAATATTGGATCATATTAATGGTATTAGAGATGATAATAAATTAACTAATTTACGTTTTTTATGTTCTAACTGTGATTCTATCCAAGATACATATAAAGGAAAAAATAAAAGATGATAAAAAGCGTAGAATGGTAAGCGCGGAGAGGCGTGACGCAAAGGTATACACTAAGGATAAGTAGAAATACTCAGCTCTCTAATGGTGTGTGAAGCTCATAAATACTAATGACGATAGTATAGAAACTATAGGAAGTGTTTATGGTTACAGCAAGATTCCTGATAAAGCCATTTATCATCTTTTATAAAAAATATTGGAAACAAAACAATAAGATATAAAGACGGGAGGCGAGGTAAGGGTAAAAGTCCGTTTGGTTACCCCTTATCAAGTCCTCCCTGAAGAATTTGGAGATTAAATAAATTTTTCGTATATTAAAGTATAAGAAAAGAAAGTTGTTTGAAATATTAGAAAAATAAAATGCGCGAGTGGTGGAATTGGTAGTCACGCCGGATTTAGGATCCGTTGCCGAAAGGTGTGAGAGTTCGAGTCTCTCTTTGCGTACAATGTGTTGTTCCCTTGAGAACCGAGAGTGCAGTCGTACCAGTGATATATTATTAAGGGTGGTTAAAAAACAAATAATATGCCAAGGCTGGCGGCGGTACATCACACAACACAGAGGACTTCTCACCCTCAAATTGTTCCCATCGTCTAACGGTTAGGACATCAGGTTTTCATCCTGAAAATCGGAGTTCGATTCTCCGTGGGAATACCATATTGCGGTAAGGTGTAAATGGTTGCATGGGAGTCTCATAAACTTCAGGGGTGGTTCGAATCCACAGCACGCTACAATGGCTCAAGAGTTAGGTTAAAATCTTGAGGGAATGTGAGCTGTCCTAACAGCTGCGACATCGGGTGTATGAAGGGGATTTCATACAAGTACTACAATGAGCAGGTGGGAAGTAAGTACATTTTTTAAATAGTCAGGTGGCGGAATGGAGACGCATGAATAAAGGTTAATAGTAAAGATAACGCAGAGTAACCTCGAAAGACCCGTTAAGACTGCTCATAAGTTATCATACAGGTTCGAATCCTGTTCTGACTACAAAAATTAACCTAGGAGCTGAAAAAGAAGTAGGCAATAAGGAGTGGAAATAGATACGAATTTGTCCACTATGGTAAATGGGAATGTAACTCAAGCGTATATAAGTTACAATCGATAAGTTAATTTTTTTTAAAATAGTCAGGTGGCGGAATGGTAGACGCTAAAGTAATGAGTGGATAGCGTGCCATTGGGGTAGAACCAAGAAAGTTACGCATACAGGTTCGAATCCTGTCCTGACTACGCAAAAAACAACAGATAGAGTTTCCGTCACTGATTAAAACGGTTTTAGAAATCTAAATTGGACCTGTAACTCAGCTGGTAGAGTGTCGCTCTCATAAAGCGAGAGTCCCTGGTTCAAGCCCAGGCTGGTCCACAATTATAAATAATCCCCCCCTGTGGATAGTATCCGCAGGCCCAAAGTACCATCGGGCGTCCCGTAAGATCCGCTCACTAGGATGGTCTTTTCAGTTATCAGGAAAGAGGATCTGCTGTATGTGTGCAAGACGTTGCCTTCATACTCAACCTTATAACTAGTAACAACCCCAAGTAAGACTGTTTGATCAACAGAGGCTGCTTGGGTTTTTTTGTCTTCTCAAAATATCTTTCGTATATTCAATCTATAAAAAGGAAAACAAATGAAAAATTTATTTTTAATTAGAGGTTTACCAGGTAGTGGTAAGTCAACATTTGCTAAATCAATCTGTAATCAACATGTTGAAGCAGATATGTATTTTATTGATCCTGTAACAGGTGAATATAGATTTATAGCATCTAAAATTAAACAAGCCCATGAGTGGTGTCAAAATAGAACAGAAGGTTGGATGATTCAAGGCTATAATGTAGTTGTTTCTAATACATTCACTCAAGAGTGGGAATTAGAATCATATTACAAATTAGCTGAAAAATATGGTTATCAAGTTACAACATTAATTGTAGAGAATCGTCACGGAGGAGTTAATGAACATGGAGTTCCAGATGAGAAGTTAGTAGAAATGAAAAACAGATTTGAAATTTCCCTTTAAACCAACATTTGGATTTTAAAAAATTTTTTTGTATATTTAAATAAAAAAAGAAATGGAAAATCAAAATAGTGTATGTTACGTAGGAAAAGTAACAGAAGTAAAAGCAATAGAGGGAGCAGATAATATTGAATTAGCAGTTGTTGGTGGATGGAATGCTATTGTCAAAAAAGGAGCTCAAACGGTAGGAGAGCATGTTGTTGTTGCTACAACGGATGCTGTAATTCCTCAAAATATTTCCGATGCAATTGGTGTAACTAGTTATTTACGCAAAGGTCAACGTGTAAGAACAGTGAAACTGCGCGGAGTATATTCCGAGTGTTTAATTATTCCACTTGATATTTTACCTCCAATGAAAAAACAACATGCCAATAGTATTGGATATTATTGGGAAGAAGGAGAGGATTTGATGGAAACTTTAGGTATCTTTAAATATGAACCACCAGTTAAACAAGTTCAGTTATCCTCAGGGAAAAAAATCAAATACAAAGATAATCCAAACTTTGGAGTGTATTACAAATTCCCAAACTTGAAAAATGTAGCTGGAATGTTTACAAAGGAAGACATTGTTCAAATTACTCGTAAATTACATGGCACAAATGCTCGTTATGGTATTGTGAAGAAAGGAAAATTGTCATTTATGGATCGAGTGAAAAAATTCTTCCGTTTTGGTGATGAGTTGATTGAATATGAATATGTTTATGGTTCACATAACGTTGAAAAAGGATCAGATTCACAAGGTTTTTATTCAACAGATGTTTGGAGAACAATTGCTGATCAATATGATATTAAAGCAAGACTTAAAAGATATGCTTTAGAGCTTCATTCAATAGATGAACTTGGTTCAGGTATAGTAATTTATGGTGAAATTTATGGAGCAGGTATCCAAAAGAACTATGATTATGGTTTAAAAGATATAAAATTTGCTGGGTTTGATGTTGTGGTTGATGGGAAATATGAATCTGTCATGATGACTGAATGGATGTTTAGTGAAGATGTATTAGGTTTACCTGTTGTAGAAACTTTACATATAGGACCATGGTCACAAGAAAAACAAGATGAATTTGTATTTAACAATTTCATTGAAGGAACAAAAGTACCACATGAGGGAATTGTCATTAAACATCTAAGTGGAAATCGTCATCAAGTAGCTAAAGTAATAAACCCAGATTATCTCATTTATGGAGAAAAACATAATGTAGGAGATTCTCATTAAAAGGAATAGGGAGCGCAAGCTCCCTTTCGTATATTCAATCTATAAAAAGGAAATATTATGATAGGAGGAGAACAACAAAAATTATTAGTTAATATGGGAGATGATGGAATAATGCGTCTAGATGAAAAATTTGCTGAATTATTAGGAGTAATAGAATCTGAATTTAATTGGAAACTAGTACGTGAACATGATGGTTTAACAAAACAATCCAAAGAGGTTATGTGGTTGGAATTTGGTGATGATGGAATGTTTAAAGATAAACACCCAGAAATTGCTATTGATCGCTCCTTATTAATGTCCCCATTCAATCAATTTTTCACATGGCAAACATCAGTAGTAACTGAAATTGTTGAAGTAAGAGAAGATTATATTGAATTTAAAACACAAAATAGTAACTACAAATTATTTAAAATATGAAATTAACAGAAGGATTTATCTTTAAACTATTGACATTTACATCAACTATCGCTCTTATTTTTGGAGGATTTAATGTTTGGGCAATAGTTATGTTTTTTATTTTTATTTCACTTAATGAAAAATACCCATGAAAATATCACTTTTATCAGACACTCATACAAAACATAATCAAATTGCAACAACAAAATCAATGCGTAAACCCAATCAACCATTGGATTTACCTGGAGGTGATTTATTGATACATGCAGGTGATTTTATGTCAACTGGGTATTCTCGATACGAGGCAGAAGATTTCTTCAAATGGTATGATGAAATTGATAATTATGATACAAAAGTATTCATCGCTGGTAATCATGATCGTATGATGCAAGACGAGCCAGAATGGGCTCAAGGTATTCTAACAGGATATAAAACAATAGATTATCTACAAGATGAAGATTTTGTTATTTATGGAGATGGACCAAACGGGGACATGCCAGAGGAAAATATTCGCATCTATGGTTCACCTTGGCAACCAGAATTTTTTAGTTGGGCTTTTAATTTGCCTCGAAATGGGGAAGAAATGAAAGCAAGATGGGATGCTATTCCAACCAATACAGATATTTTAGTCACACATGGTCCTGCTTGGGGTATATTAGATATCCCAGGTGGAAGTAGAGATATACGAGTTGGATGTGAATTACTAACAGAGCATATTAATACTGTTGCTCGACCAAAAATACATGTTTGTGGACACATACATGGAAGTCATGGTTACTATTTTGATGGACAAACACATTACTTTAATGCTTCTGTTTTAAATGAGCGTTACCAATATACAAATTTACCATTCACTTTTGAATGGAATAACATTACAAATGAAATAATATGGCTATAATGGAGAAAATATGTTTATGGATTATTAGTTTCTTTTACAATAAATTAGATTAATATGTTAGACAAAGTAAGTGCATGGTGGTACTTCAGTGGAAAGTACATGCGTAAAGATTTTATAGCAGGAGTGAAGAACTTATGGAAATGGTTTCCTGTTATCTGGAAAGATAGGAATTGGGATCAATCCTTCATTTATGAAATACTCAAAACAAAGATTGAATTTCAAGCTGAATATATTGGTGGTAGGGATATTCATACTAGAGCTAAACATGATGCTTCTCGAATGCAACTAGTTGCTCGTTTAATTGAGCGTGTTAAAAATGGTTACTATGATGCTGAATACATGGATTACCATGAAAGTGAAATGGTATTTTTAGATATAGAAGACAAACCAGATTTTAAAGAATTGGAAATGAACATAATTAGTGAGGATTTTGATTCATATCTTACAAAATATCCAACCTGGCAAAAAAGAGCCATTAATTATATTAAAGAAAATCAAAATAGATTTACTACTGATCACAATGATAAAAAACTTGTGGCAATGATTATGGGTGATTTAAGACAAGAAAAAGCAAAAGAATTAATATTTACAATAATGTCTCGCGAAATTGAAGGATGGTGGGATTAAAACAATTTAAAATGAAAAATATATTATTAATATTTATGATTTGTTTTTCCCTAAACACAATGGGACAAACCATACTTAAAGACAAAAAACAAGAACTCAGAATTGAACGAGTAATTCAAAATTCCGAACCAACATATAAAATATATTACCACACTTCTTACTTAGTGGTAGGTAATAAAAATATGATGGATTTATTTCTAGAGGAACTATTGAGTGCACTCAACAATCAAAAAACATATTACACTTATGTAGGTAATACATCAGTTAGATATACCCCGTTTGAGAATGAGATAGAAATATCAGCCAAATCTTCCACTTTCAAATTAAATGAAAAACAAATAAAAAAACTAAAAACTAAATTATGGAAACAATGATCTCAATATTACTATTCCTTACAGGAATACTTGTAGTACTACTTTTTATAGCTATGTTCTTTATAGTACAGTATACCTCAAACTTGAAAATGTTTAAAAAGAAAATTAAACAAATAGAGAAAGAAATAATCAGCACTCACCATGATATAAACATGGTAGAGAAAACATTATTGAACCAACTTAAAGAAACAAAAGAGCAAAAAACTTTACTTAAAGGATAGTTTATTAAATTATCTTTTCGTATATTCAATCATATTTAAAAAAAGAAATTATGAATAAAGAAACAAACAGTGGATTAGGCTTAGGAATGATTTTATTCCTTATATTTATGACTCTTAAATTAACAGAAAACATTGCTTGGTCATGGTGGTGGGTTACTTCTCCTCTTTGGATACCAGTTCTACTTGTTATAGGTGTAATTGTTTTAGGTGTACTTTTAAGAAAATAAGATGAAACGTAAACGTAATTTAAAAACCAAAGTGTTCCTTTGGTTAAGACAAGTGGGAATGTTATGTAAAAAACCACAACCATACACTCCCAAACTTAGAATATCCCACACAGTTAGACCAGATGTGGATTTATCTCCAATAGACACTGAGAGACATGTTTTTATGGTTAATAAAAAATCATCTAGAAACAACTGTAAATTCAATATAGATTCACAAACATGTAAATGTGGAGCGAATTTAGATCAGTTTTTAAACAAATGTAATACTTTGGTTGAAAAAGCAAAATAAATTTCGTATATTCAATCTGTAAAAAGGAAAAATGGTTATGGAAAAAGAATTTGTTACATACGAGTTGGCTTTAAGAATGAAAACACTTGGGTTTGATGAGCCTTGTTTTGGATATTATACTAATCAATCATATTTGGTTATAGATGAAATAGCGAGTCAGCAAGGAAACAATGAAGTCACATCAGCACCAACTTGGCAATCAGCATTCAGATGGTTTAGAGAAAAGTATGGATTGTATTTTAATATTCATAGATTAGAACATAAAATAGGTACTAAAGAAGAGTTTATGTTAACTATAGATGCTCCTCTGCGTGGTGGTTATTATAAAAATTACGAAGAAGCAGAAATGGATTGTTTGTTCAAATTAATTGAATTTGTAGAAAAGGAATTGATAAATTAAAAATTTATTCGTATATTCAATCAAATAAAAAGGAAAAATAAATTAAAAAGTAAAGGTTATGTTAGACATTAATTCAACAAATTATTTAAACAACGAGCAAATCAAGAGAATTGCTCCAAGTATTTTCACAGCAACAGCTGCGGATTCAGTTTCATCTCACTACACTCACATTCCAACATCTCAAGTGATGGAGGATATGGACCAGTTAGGTTGGAAAGTAGTAGATGTAAAGGAAGTAAAAGCTAGAAAAGGCATTGGCTTCCAAAAACACCTCATCGTATTTAGAAATAACGATGTAGTAATCAATGGAAACGACGGTGATACTGTGTTTCCTCAGATTTTATTGACAAACTCGCATGACGGGAAAAACGCGTTTACTTTCACCGCTGGTTTATTCAGAATGGTATGTGAGAATGGTTTAGTTATCTCAACTGAACAATTTGAGGATGTTAAGATGCGTCACATGGGTTATACATTTGAGGAACTACAAACTAGAATCCATGGAATGGTTGAGCGTTTGCCTCTAACAGTAGAGTCAATGAATAAAATGAAAACAGTTGTTCTTGAAGAAGAGCAAGCAGTTGATTTAGCAACTAGAGCATTGCTAACTCGATTCAGTGAGGATGAAATGACTCGAATTACAGTTGATGTAATGGAGTTGTTGAAACCAACTCGAAGAGAAGATAGAGGAACAGATCTATGGTCTGTATTTAATGTAGTACAAGAGAAAATTATTGATGGTGATTTTACATATCAAACAGGGTCAAAAACGAGAAAAGCTCGTCGAATCAAAAATTTCAGTCAAGATTTAAAAGTGAATAAACAACTATTTGAATTGGCCCTTGAATTTGCTCAGTAAGAAAAGCAAACAGTAAACAAAATGGGATGGTGTTAGCCATCCCTTTACTGTCCTTATAAAAGGAATATGTTTATCAAAATATTTTTCGTATATTCAAGTATAAAAGAGGAAAAAATGAAAACAATTTGGAATGTTATTAGTGGTTTTATTGTAATATGGTTAACATATGTGTTTTTGAGATGGTACATCAAAGGACATTTCGGTAAATATGCAATATTTTTTTGGATATACACTATATTCTCTATTATAATGTTTATCAATCGACCAGATCACAATCCAAACTGGCCACAACGTGATAATAGAACAGGAGCAGAATTATGGGAACAACAATATGGTAAATAAAAGGTTATGAGAATGATAAAAACATGGGAAGCAACAGTATGGAATGGAATATTTCATCCCGAAATAGAATCAGCTACAAATATTTCACTTGAACAAAAGAAAAATTTACAATTTATATTAGATGTAGATTTTGATGGAAACTTCATTGAAATGATGGAAAATATGTTAACATATGCTGTAAATGTAGAGGAATATGAATCAGCAGCTGAAATTAGAGATTATCTAAAGGAATAGTTTATTTAAAAGAAAGTTCGTATATTCAAGTATAATAAAAAAAGAAAAGTTATGGAAAGTTTAATTATGAAAGGAGTAAAAGTGGAGAGACGCGGCAGACCTAAAAAAGAACAAGCGATTGTTGAATTCGACCCTAATTCAGTTCAACTATTTAGAGGTAATGATTTATCATTCAATGAATCATTATTCAAACCTATGAAAACAGGTACAGAAATTGATTTAATCTTATCTACTGATGGAGGATTAATGCCAGGTATTTCAATGATGATCGCAGGTGGACCTGGTTCAGGTAAATCAACACTAGTTTTAGATATGTTATCTAAATTTACAATGCAAGGATTGAAATGTTTGCTAGTACAAGGTGAGATGGATCAGATTGGACATTACAAATATTGTCGAAGAATACCAGAGTTTGGTTGCATTCAAACGTTGTTTTTAAAAGATCATATGGATAACATCAAAGAAACAATTGAACATGTATTTAGTTTAGGATATGATGTTATTGGATTGGATTCAATTGCGGAGGTACTAGATATGTACAGAGATCAAAATGGAGGAACAGTTAAACAAGCTGAATCATGGTTTTTGAAGTTACAAGATGATGTTAAAAAAGGAAATAATCAAAACGGTTACTATACCTCATTCATCAATATTCAACAATTCACTAAAGGAGATGAATTTGCTGGATCAAACCGTTTGAAACACATGATGGAAGCATATTGTTGTGTTGAGCGAAGTAAAGATGGGTTAGAACGTTCATTACATTTTGATAAAAATAGAGATTGCGATAAAGATTATAAAATCTATTTCTCAATATACAAGGACGGAGTACATTACGCTTTAAATCAAGCAGAAGAATAAAAAAGGAATTGGAGATTAATCTCCAATTTCGTATATTCAATCATAATTAAAAATAAAAATATGAGTTGTACAGGAGGAAGTAAAACAAAAAAAGGACGCTATAATAAAGCGAACAATTTAAAACAACCAATAGAATATACCGTTGATAAAAACGGACATGTTAAACCAGTTTATTCAAAATAAAACATTATGAAATACAAATTTATTCCAGTTGATAATAATATCAACAAAGCGATAGCATTCGCTAACACATTAGATGTAAATAACATTGTAAATGTTCAAAAAATTAAACAAAAACCATTCTATATTGAAACAATGGATGCTGTTAAGATGTTACAAGATGAAGGATGGTTATTGAAAGGAGTTGCTGAACAACGAGGTAAGAGTAGAAAGATTGAATCTAATTATGCTCAAATGCATCATCCTGATTTTAATATTTTAGATAAAAACGGTAAAACGGAAGCATTCGCTTCAATTACATTATCAAATAGTACAAACGGTAATCAACCGCTTAATATGAATTTAGGAGCATTTCGTTTAGTATGCTCTAACGGAGCAGTACGTTTTGATAATGCAGCTGAATCTTCAATTAAACATACCGAAATCAATTATAGAGATTTACCGAATTTAATTGCAAAAATGAATGATAAAGCAATGGTTTTATCAGATGTAATTAAAAATATGCAACAAATCTCAATGAATCCTGATTATATTAAAAAGTTTGCAATTGATGCAGCTCGTTTACGTTTTGATGATTTAACAGATGTTAACATAGATGATTTATTTAAAGTTAATCGAATAGAGGACGAAGGTAATGATTTATGGACAGTATTCAACAGAATACAAGAAAATCTAACAGCTGATGTTACAAACTTCAATACAGATATTATATTAAATCAAAAATTATTTTCATTAGCTGATCAATATGCATTAGCTGTTTAAATAAGGATAGTCAGGTGGACGTAATGAGGGATTGGTTCCCGAGTCCAGTTAAGTGGTTGTTTATCCGGTTCGAGTCCGGCCCTGACTACAAAACGCTTCATAACCGTTTCTTTTAGACCTACCATGTGAATACGAACATATGGTAGGTTTTTTTTAAATTAAACAAAGGAATGGTTTGAGTAAAAGAGAATTCGTATATTTAAGTATAAATAAAAAAAGAAAGATTATGAAAAACAGATTACCAGAGTATTGGGTTGTTGAACGAGACTTAAGAAACCCAGATTGGAAAAAAGTTATTAAATATTTGAATGAACAAAGTGGATTTACATGGAAAGGTAACGCTTACAATTACTACGGTACAGAACCTAGTACAAGTTCAGGGGTAAATTGTTATGACGAAATAAGTTACTTTAAAGGTAAACCAACCGTATTAACAATAGAGCAATTTATGGGATTAACAAATCAAAACACAGTAGTAGATTTTAAAGTTAAAGGTACTAAGTTACCTATTATTAAATCAGGAACATGTTTTAGATGTGTTAACACAGGATATGATGATTCTGATAGTCAATATGGTGGTGAAAATTATGATTTAGTTAGCTTTGGTTGTAAAGATTTTAAAGGAGAAACATATATTTTAGCTGATTGTGAAGATTATAGGGGAGAAAATTATTTCATGTTTAAAGAATCAATACTTCAAGAATTATCAAAAAAACAAAATTTAACAGAACAAAAATCAGAAACAATGGTTACAATTAAAAGAGAACAACTACAAGAAATCCATGACATTGCATGCTCAGCATGGAAAACAAGAATTACAGACATTGCAAAAGATCAACCGTTTGGTGATATTGCATTAGCAGATGGAACAATTAATAAAATGTTTGGAGCAGCCACATCTACTCAATTACCAGTATTGGAGAAAATATTTGGTAAACAAGAGGAAGAAATTAATTTAGGAGAGATTTTGGAATGTATTGAAATTAGAAATGGAGGTAACTTAAAGTATAAATCATTATTCCTACCAGATCATTACACTTACGAAATTATAAAGGATTGGGATGGAGTAGATTGTTTAGTTCCTACAATTAAAAAATAATATGAGGCAATCCACACCTCGTACATCTCAAATACAGAATATCAATCAAATGATTGGACGTGTTTTAAATAATAATTGTTTTCCTACTTTGTTAGGAAAACTTTTATATGTTTATAATGGACGTTGTTATTTTGAGATAATGGCTAATACAGAATTTACAAAGTACAATAAATGTGCTGGGCAAATCGAGTATTTACCTGAGAATATAGTTATATGTTTAGAGTTTAAAGAGGAATAATAATTAAAAAAGAAATAATATGTTAACACTTTTAGGAATACTTGTTGTAATAGGCATTATCTCAACATATAGAATATATAAATCATGTAAAGAACAAGACATACCATTCAATCCACTTGATGTAGGTATTATGGAATACTTTGGTTTTTTATTTGGAATAATATGCCCAGCTGCATTTGCACTATTAACATTTGCATACTTAATCATTAAACATCTCCCTTAACAAAGGAATTTGATAAGCAAAATATTTTTCGTATATTCCATTCAAATAAAAAGAAATAACATGTCAACAGTTCGTTTTATAGCAGATTTACATTTATCACATACCAACATGTCTGTAAGACGTGGTTTCTCAACTGTAGAGGAACACGATGAATACATTATTAGTCAATGGAACAGTGTTGTAAACAAACGTGATGTTACCTATATTTTAGGTGATATAACAATGGAGAAATCCTCTCCATACCATTTGCTTTCTCGTTTAAATGGTATAAAACATATTGTGTTAGGAAACCACGATCGTAGACAAGACACTAAAAAATTACTTGATTGTGTTGAGAGTGTAGCTGGAATGATCAACTACAAAGGTGTTATTTTAACACATTGTCCGATTCATCCAATGGAGCTAGAATATCGTTTTCCTATAAACATTCACGGACATATTCATGGTAAACGTGTGATGAGAACAGATTTACCAATGGATGTGATAGATGAGCGTTACATTTGTGTTTCATGTGAGATGGTAGATTATACTCCAAAAACATTAGAGGAATTAGGAATTAAAAGATAAATTCGTATATTTAAATATATTAAAAATAAAGGTTATGATATTTAAAACATTGTATAAACGTTCTACTACAGGAAAAATAAGTGAATGGACAATTGAAACTGAAGAAAATAAATTTAGAACAATATCAGGATTTACAGATGGATTAAAAGTAACATCAGAATGGACTGTATGTGAAACTAAATCATATTGTACAGCTGAGGAACAAGCCATAAAACAAGCCAAAGCATTACATAAGAAAAAAATAGATTTAGGAGCATTTGAAAACATCAATGACATAGACAAGCCAGTTTATTTTAAACCAATGTTAGCTCATGATTATAATGACTACAAAGATAAAATTAAATTCCCAGTAGTAACTCAACCTAAATTAGATGGTGTAAGATGTATTATAGATATTGATGGAATGAGAAGCCGTAATGGAAAAGAACTTATATCCGCCCCTCATATTCATGAGGCATTAAAACCACTATTTGAAAAATATCCTGATTTAGTATTTGATGGTGAGTTATATGCTCATAAAAATGATGGGGTTGATTTCAATAAAATTATCTCATGTGTTAGAAAAACAAAACCAACTCCAAATGATATAATTGAAAGTAAACAATACATTCAATATTGGATCTATGACTTGCCATCACATGTAGGTACATTTATAGAACGATATGAAACATTATTAGAATTAGATTTACCTGAATGTTGTATAATTGTTAAAACAGAACAAACCGATAATAAAAATGATATATTAGCTTATTATTCAGATTATATAGCTGATGGATATGAAGGTCAAATGATTAGAGTGTTAAATAGTGAATATGAGAATAAACGTTCTAAACATTTACTTAAACATAAATCGTTTATGGATGATGAATTTGAAATTAAAGGTGTAGTAGAAGGTAAAGGAAAATTAACAGGAAAAATAGGCAAACTAGTGTTTGATAGATTTGACTCAGCTGTGAATGGGGATCATGAATATTTAGAAATGTTATTTAAGCGAGGAGATTTAATAGGTAAAAAAGCAACTGTTAAATATTTTGAATTAACTACTGATGGTGTACCTAGATTTCCTAAAGTAATTGCTATAAGGGATTTTGAATAATAAAATAAATTTTGTATATTTAAATATATTAAAAAATAAAGGTTATGGAAATTGGAAGTAAAAGATTGATGGAATTGGATGAAATCAGAGCATATATTAATGTTGATAGAAAACAAGACCGCCCTGAGGATTGTTGCTCAACAGATTTAAAAGATGTTCCTCAACATATTAAAGATATGTTAAAAACTCTACCAACAGTAGATACTTCATTAATAATGGAGTATGATGAAGAAGACAATGAATCACCAATTGATCCAAATGAATTTTCATTATTTCATGATTATTTCGGTTCTGAACAGTTTTGGATTTTGAAGCATAAAGGTAGAAATTATTTCGTTGATACTCAAGGGTATGATTACGCTAGATATTGTGGGGGAATTTTTGGAGAATTTTAATAAAGGAATATTAAAAGTAAAACATTTTTCGTATATTCAGTTCAAATAAAAATAAAGGTTATGACAGTACAAGAATTAATTGAGGAGTTATCAAATTATGACTCAAACATGGAAGTAAAATTCGCTTACAATTATGGTGATTATTGGAGAACAGTTGTAGCAGATGATATCACTGAAGTACAAGAGGGGAATGTAGTGTATTCTTCATATCATCAAACAGATAAAGTAATTGATATTGATGATGAGCAATATGAAGATGAAGATGATTCTAAAACAGTATTAATTTTAAGATAAAACAAAATGGAACTAGTAAAAGGCGATGTAGTAGTGTTTAATGGGGTATCAGGATATGCCGCTCAAAAAGGAGCAAGAGCAATCTTTCACCATGAGGATGATAAATATATTCATGTAGAATGGATTGAAGATGAATTGGTTGGAGGGCAAGCAGATGGAGGATATTTTAAAGAAGATTTTGAAAAGGAAATGACAAAAGAGGAAATAATTAAAAAAATTCAAGAGATAGAAGCGAATTCATTTCTAGAAATAAAGAAAAACCAACAAATGTTTGGAAATGATTCATATATGGTTCAATCATCCCGCTCAGAGTGGATGGGGATTGATGGATTGATGAAGAAACTAGGAATAAAAACAGATCTCTCTCTACCAGCCGCACAAGAGGCATTGAGAATTATTATAGAATTGGAAAGAAATTAAATTTATAAATTAAAAAAGAAAAATTATGTTAGGATATTTTGTAGTAGCTACTATTGTAGCATTAGTGTTAATGGGGATTATAATTGTTGCGTCATATAAGGAAGATGTTGCCTTAGGTTTATTTTTAATTTTATTGGTTTGGTTAGTTAGTACAGTGTTACCATCCAATGTAGCCACTACTAGAACAATAGTGGAGCGAGCTCAACCAAGTGAATATAAAATATTGAAAATTAGCCCATACTGTAGCATATTAACTACAGGATTGGATACAGACCAACCAGATTCATATAAAATAACCGATTCCTATATTTTACATAAAATAGAAACAAAACAATTTAAAATAATAAAACATACTCATTTGAATGCATGGGGGGATATAGCTGATAAGACAACT
>Ga0214919_10000488_pt1 | contig 67721 bp, 95 predicted proteins | sample LL1503_MetaG_FD_177994 | JGI IMG/M metagenome (GOLD analysis project Ga0214919, IMG submission 177994) | Freshwater microbial communities from Lake Lanier, Atlanta, Georgia, United States - LL-1503 | ecosystem: Environmental > Aquatic > Freshwater > Lake | place: USA: Georgia | collected... | reverse complement strand
ATATTATTTACAATATATTCAACAGACTTGATAGATATAGTTGAAATAAGAAACTTTATGACTGATGAATTTAGAAGGATGGACGACTCAGCTAGGGATATAAACGATTGGGCGGGCCTCTCAGACAAGTTTAAATTCCACAGTATCATAGTTGCCGATATCTCCCCCACCAAGCCCTCAGAGGACCTGGAAGGGTTTTATGCAAGCGACCTGGTCCTAGAAATAAAATATTCTAGGATAACTAACAACAACGGCAAATTTGCCTGATTTGCTTTAGGCGACTAAATACTCTAAAATTAGACTAGAGGAAAGGGCCTAGCCAGCCAAGATTTAATGATTTACAATAATATATATATTTTTTTAAACAGGAGGAAAACAAATGGCACAAAACATAGGAAATGCTAAAAACATTCTTGTCGGTGCATCACCGCTATTCTTGTCTGTTGATGACTCAACAACTGTAGGATACGATGATAGCATGGAAGCAGGACAAGCAAACGCAGGTACAGCAGCAGTAGGTAGCACAAAGCCATCTACACTTGTACCAGCTTTTGCAACTTCAGCATCATATAGAGATACACTTAATGCAGGAACAGTAGCAGATGGTGGTGTAACCGCAGCAGGATATCGCAACGTAGGTTACACAAATAATGGTCTTCAGATTACTTATAACCCAACATATGACTCAGTTACAGTAGATCAGCTGCTAGATACAGCTAAGCTATTTAAGTCAGCAATGGAAGTTATGATTGCAACAGAAATGGCAGAAGGTACACTTGAGAATATTCTCATTGTATTCGGCCAGGGCAAGGGCACATTGACAGATGGTGCTACAATTGATGAATTAGGTCTTGAGGCAGGCGCACTTGGACAAGCTCCAACAGAACGTCAGCTTATTGCGGTTGGACAAGCTCCAACAGTAGTAGGCCCACATACAGAACGTGTATATTATGCACGTCGTGTTCTTTCTGTACAACAGTCACAGTTCTCTTTGGCTCGTTCAGCAGCAACAACATTCCCAGTAACATTCCGTCTTCTACCATCAGGTCTATCTGCTCACGCAGGTTCAGAATATGGTAAGATAATTGACCGTTCTTGGACACCAGCTTAATTATTAATTAAGTAATAGTAATAAAGCCCCCTTTTAGGGGGCTTTATTCTTGTAATGGTAACCCCCATATGTTATAATAATTATAATCCTAAAGGAGGATATTAAATTGGCTACAAAAATCTACGATGTAGAAGAAATTCAGTTACAGAATGGCGATAAAGTTTTACTTAAGCCGCTTTCTATTAAGCAACTTAGAAAGTTTATGGTAGTGGTACAGAAAACGCAAAACGTAACAGAAGAAGATCAAACACTAAGTGTATTGGTAGAGGCATGTGCGATTGCACTTGAAACACAGCTACCAGAGTTAACAAAAAACCTAGATGCATTTGAAGATGCGCTAGACGTTCCAACAATCAATCGCATCATGGAAGTGTGCGGAGGAATTAAGATGGACGACCCAAACCTCATAGCGGCAGCGGTACTGGCTGGTCAGAACTAGATTTAGCCGCTCTAGAGGGTGAAGTATTTCTTTTAGGACATTGGAAGAATTACGAAGAGTTAGAAACAAATTTATCAATGCCAGAACTTATCATTACATTGAAATCAATGCATGATAAAGAACATAACCAGAGAAAGTTTACTGCTTCGTTAAAAGGTGTAAACCTAGATGAAGAAGTAGAAAGTGCAGGTCCATCCTTTGAAGATGTTAAACGAAGGGCCCTTGGTATCAATTCATCAGCAGATGATGTTGTTGGTTTGCAAGGACAATTCGCAGCAGAAGCTGGATTCGGAGTAGGAATGGGACTAGGGTACTCTAAGGAGTAATTGTAATAAATGGCTGATGAACAAATTGTAACCAGTATAGTCGCCAAAGCCGACTTATCAAGTCTTGTGTCTGAAGTACACAGGGCCACGGCAAGTCTACAGCAATTACAAAGAGAACTTCTTTCATCTAACAAATCAATTGCTGCTGCTACAAAAGTATCTAACAATTTATTTTCAGATAACTTAGTAAAAAGCGGACTATTCTCATCACACTTTGTTAACTTAACATCCGATGTAGAAAAATTTGGCAAGAACTTAGACTCGGGAAGATTAAAACTTAAAGAGTTTTCTTCTGTATTTCAGACACACGCAAGAACATCTGGTGGATTAATAAGAGAGCTTGCTAAAGAGCAAGTAATGCTTCAAAACGCAATCCTGCAACCCCTTGGCCGAAATGCCCAGGGGTTAATGCAGTTTAACGTTGCTGTGCCAAGAGGATTAGACTTAGTAAAAAATAAAGCTGCACTAGCCAGAATGGAATTGCAGATAATGAATAAAACATTATCTGAAGGATCTACAGCAATGGTTAACTGGGGTAAGAATACTCAGTGGGCTGGTAGACAGCTTACCGTTGGATTAACAGTACCTTTAACAATGTTTGGCGTAGCAGCCGCTAAAGCATTTAGAGAGGCGGACTCTGAACTGGTAAGATTAACAAAGGTTTACGGAGATATTGCGGGATCTTCTGCACAAGATTTATCTAAAATTAGAAAAGAAGTTGTTGATACTTCTAAAGCGCTATCAAAAGCTATGGGTGTTAATTTTAAAGATACAATCTCATTAGCAGCAGATATTGCAGCAACTGGTAAGCAAGGAAATGATTTGCTTGTCTCAGTAAAAGAAACTACCAGACTTGCGGTACTTGGTGAAATTGATAGACAAGATGCAATGAAAGCAACATTATCACTTCAAACAGCATTTAAATTAAATACAGATGAACTATCAAAATCTATTGATTTTTTGAACGCAGTTGAAAACCAAACTTCTACAACACTACAAGATCTTGTAGAAGCTATTCCAAAAGCTGGACCAATTATACAAGGCCTAGGTGGAGACGTAAAAGATCTTGCCTTATATCTAACAGCAATGAGAGAAGGTGGAATTAATGCATCAGAAGGCGCTAACGCATTAAAGTCAGGACTTGCATCTCTTATTAACCCAACAAAAGTTGCAACAGATAGATTTAAAGGTTTTGGCATTGATCTGATGGGTATAGTTCAAAATAATGCAGGAGATGTAACAGCAACACTTTTATCACTACAAAAAGCCTTAGAAAAACTTAATCCGCTTCAAAAGCAGCAAGCTTTAGAGCAGTTATTTGGTAAGTTTCAATTTGCTAGAATGAACGCTCTATTTGCAAATTTAGGTAAGCAAGGTTCGCAAACACTACAGGTTATGGATTTAATGAAAGCATCATCACAAGATTTAGCTAATGTGGCAGGTCGAGAGTTAGCACAAGTTACAGAATCTGCATCTGGAAAGTATAAACGAGCAATAGAAGGACTCAAGGCCGATATGGCTCAATTGGGAGAGCAGTTTTTAAAAATAGGAACAATTGTAATTGGAGTTATTGATAAGGTTATTAATTTCTTTAACATGCTTCCTAAGCCATTAAAACAAGCATTAACATTTTTAGGAGGATTAACAGCGGTAGCTGGTCCACTTATTATGTTAACTGGTGTACTTGCTAACTTCTTTGGATACATTATTAAAGGTGTCGTTAACCTAAGAGCATTTTTCAAGGGCGCTTCTGGATGGAAGATGTTGACTCCAGAAATAATAGCTGCAGAAAAAGCTGCAAAACTAGTTGAAAAATCGTTCTACTCAGATGCAGCTGCAGCACAAGTTTTAGATGTAGCACTGAAAAAATTAATTTCAGACTATGCAAATTTAAATACACAAATGTTAAAGGGAGCAGTTCCAGTAAATCCTAGTGTGGCCACAGTGCAGGGAAGCGCAATAATGTCTGGTTCAGCTTCAATAAGAAGAGAAGTAGATCCAACAAACAGATTATCTGGGGATGAAAATACAAGAGCTATGGCTCACATTCTTCCGAGGGATCCACAAAGACCAGCATCATTGATGGGAGTTGTTCCAGCAGCAATACCAGTTAATAGAGGAATTCAAAGAGCTCCGCAAGTATATATGGATCAAAGACTTCCAGATTACGAAGGGCTCACATCCGTAAAGGGTATCTCCACAGGAATAGTTTCTGGAGAAGCTGCAAGATTCCACGCATTAATGGCCACGTTAGGAATGCAAACAAAAGCAGAAGTTGAGTCACTAAAAAAGACTATTGCGTTGGGTGGAACAGTAAGCTCAGAACTTCTTGGAACTTTTGATGACATTCTCCCAATTACATCAATGTTTACTGATAAAGCAGCAGCTGGTTCAGCTGCCATAGTTGCTGAATTAAAAGCTGGGAAAATGACTGTAGACCAAGCAAAAGCTAGAATCATGGCGCTTAATTCAGAAATTGAAACAATGATGGGATCAGCGCTAACATCATTTGCTGGTAGCAGAGGAAGAACACTTAACCTAAATAGAGCACCATTAATGAATCAACCAGTTGTTGATGTTAATGGACAATTTACCCTTAGAGATTTATACAAGAAGCAATCAAACCGTGCAGTAATGGAAGAGTTTGGGCGACTACGTGGAGTAAGAACATTTGGTGCACCCTATTCAATAGAAACAACAAGACTGCCAAGATTTTATGAGGGTGGTCGTATTGAAGGATTTCATGCAAATAAAACAACAGTAAGCGGATCAACATCAATTAATTATGATGACAGACTGGGGAATGTTCCAGTTGGAGGGTATGTTTTAAACCAGCAAGCCTCAATGGACCCAGCAAATGCTGACCTTGTTGCGATGGCACCACAAACATACTTGAACAGTGGCGGAGAGATAACTGCCAACTTGACTCCAGGAGAAACAGTATTTGGGCCAAAGATTGAAAAAGATCCTGAACTTTATGCCGCAGTAGATGCTGCAAATAATGGATACAGTTTTGGCGGGCAGATTAAAAGAGGATTAAAATCGTACGGAAGACAAAACCCACGATCTCGTTACAATGCAGATGGCACTCCCAGATTTGAAAGAAGTCATGTAGCAATGGGTTCAGCATCTGATATAAGAGACGTTAGATCTCAAAGTGGTTATACAGACTCTCTCGGTAACTTTGTTAATTATAAGAACACTGTAAGCGTAGGCAAGGGAATTCCAATTTGGATGACGGCAGATGCTAATCAAGAAACACGTTCAACTGGCAGAGGAATGACTGGTCCTCAGTTAGCAAACGAATTTCAAAAAGCAATAAGAGCAGGACGACACCCCTTTGAGCCATGGATGACCGCATCCGATAACCTTGGTGGCGATCCAAGGAATCAAGATAAATTTAATAAAGTCTTCAAGGAAATGATAAGTAAGCTTGAAAAAGACGGTAGAGTATTTGGCGGAAACAATGGAGACTTAACTTTTGAACAATGGTTTCAAAAAGAAATACTTCCTTCTAGATCATTTAGCTCAATAAGAGTCGGATCAAAATCATTTAAATCATTATTTAATTCCGTACTTCAACCTTACGGACCAAGGGGCGAGAAAACAAATGTTGCTTTACGAACATTAATTAAAGGTGCATCGGGTTTAACTTCAATTGAAAAATCCAAACTTTCTTCTGTGGCAAAAGGTCTACTTGGAACATATAGCGGAAAATCTTTTAACACTAGTAGACAAGCTCTTGCTAAACTTATGGCAAAAATGTTCCTTAAGAGAAACATGGGTGGCGGAATCCCAGGGGGATCAATATCTGCAAATAGATCTTCATACGGACTCTCTCCAAGATTAGAAGCTTTTAGAGTAGCTCAGCAGGCTAGGTACGCTGCAGAACATGAAAAAAACATGGCCAGGTACCCCTGGATTAGAGAAAAAATTCAGGCATACAACACAAGCATCCTCAATGGTGGGATCATGGATAAAATTTCAGCCAGGGTATCTTCAAGCAGATTTAAAAGAATTAAGCCAACTAATTTTGGAACACTTGAAACCAAATCAACAGGACATAGCTTTCCAGTAGAAGGAATAGGCGGAGTTTGGCTAAAGCCAGATGGGTCTAGATCATTTGTTAAGCCACAGCTAGACGAAAGATCAGCTATTGCATCACTCAGGGCTACGGAAATAGCACGACGTGCAAACGGATTAAATACAGCCAAGCACACAATTAGAACAATGATTGATCCAACAGATCCCGCAGGTAAGAGAAAAGTAATAGTTCTTGAATCTCCATACGATGCTAGGCTTGCAAAGGGTGGAAGAAGCTTTACACAAAAACAATACATAAGGCAATTAGTTGCATCATTAGTCCGTAATGATAAAGATCTTTCTTCAAGCAATGTATTTGGCAATAACATGGCAGATGAAGGCGCAGGCGGCGTATTTGGAAGAGCTTCAGGACAAAGAGAGTATAACTTTAATCTTCCTTCAATGGCGCAGCAAGCAACCGTTAACCTACTTGGAGTAAAGGGTGGAGCACGAAAAGATTTTGCAATGGCTACATCAGATATTGCAAGAAAGATGACTCCAGATCAATATCATCATTTAATGATAGAGGAAATAAATAGGGTATTGCCTAAGCTTAAGCAGGTTATAAAATCATTTAAATTAACAAGAGTTGAGGCAGCCCTTTATCAAAAAATGGTTAAGCGCTTAGAGGCTGGTAGATCGGTTGATTGGAGAAAGTATCATGATATGCACTCCAAGGTTCCTGGTTTTAACTATGGTGGCCCAATTACTAGCGGTAAGCGTTCATACGGTAAAAAGGGTAACCCAGCTGCAAGAGCAGAACAAGTAAGAGCAAAAGCAGAAAGAGCCGCCTCGTATAGAGGATCATCGGAATCATCATACACCTCATCTGGCAATTCACAAATGAGTGTTTCTCGCACACCATATGTCGGTGGCGCAGGTGTGTCTGGAAATGCGTATAGTGGAGGATTTACACCATCTGCAAGCAGTGTTATCAGCACTTTAAGAATGGCACAAATTGGGAACGGAGCAGATATTGCATCTGCTTTTAAAAACCTTTCAGTTTCAGTTTCCCATGGATCAAAATTATTAAAACAAACTTTATCAGTTTCAGGAAATTATATTGGAACAGCATACTCTGATGCTGGAAAGTCTATGGGTAACGCTGCAAAAAAAGCAGCGTCCATCGCCGCATCTGCCGCAAGACAAGCAGAAATTCAAGCCAAGATGGGAAGATCTTTATTAAGAAATGAAGCATATCAACAACATAGAGAAGCTGGGACACTTAACACGCAGTACAAACCTAACGCAATTACTGGGCCTATAGGGTTAACCCCTTGGATGTCAAGTCAAGTAGAAGGCGTAGGTACTGTAGAAAGCAGAAAGAGCGGATATCTGGGATTTAGAAAAACACAATATCAAGTAGACGGACAAGCAATAACAAGACAACAGGCTGTACAAAAGGGTCTAGTTGCTCCACGAGGAACTATGAGTGGTGGAGCAGGAATGGGCACTATGATGGGCGGCCAAATGGCTGGAATGGCGCTCATGCAACAAAATCAAAATCTTGGTATGGGAGTAATGATTGGTTCAAGCATACTTCCTATGATGGGTCCTAAACTTGCAAGTGGTGCAAAAGCATTAGCTACTGGAGTAAAAGGAGCAGCAACTGCACTTAGAGGTGGATCTTTTACGGCAAAAGCATTTGTTAACGTATTAACTAAATTTAAATTTGCAGGCCCAATAGGCGCAATTATAACTTTAGGATCAGCCATATACGCTCTTAAAAAGCATATGGATCAACTTCATCAAAATACACAATTAACTTTTGGTATGACGGAAAAGGGTGCCGAGCAAGCGGGTATTAAATACTTTAAGTTAGCAGATACCATGAAGCTTGTTTCAGAAAGACAGAAAGCAATGTTTGCATCAGCAAAGGGAGCTTATCAAGGGTCTTCTGTCCCAGGATTAACTTTATCCATAACAGATCTTAAAAAAGAAAAAGAAAATGCTAAAAAGAATTTAGGAGAGTTTGTAGATACATTTAGTTCTGTAGGACAGAATAACATTATACAAACAGCAACTAACATAAAGGCTCAATTCCTTGCAGCTGGCATGAGTGTTGAAGAAGCCAATAAAAAGATTTACGCATCTATATCAGTTTCAAAAAATGCAAGTAGCGCATTTGCAGTTCTTTCAGATGCTGGATTTATGGGCATTACCGATAAGGCAACTGCTGCTAAATATAGTATTGAAAGTTTTACAAAAGTACTTGACGGAAGCATAAAAGATTCAGGTTTTGATGATTTAAAAACTGCAACAATTGAAGGAATATCTTCTGTTATAAATTCCTTTAGCCAATACCAGAACTCACTTGTTGGCACCAAAGATGAGTTTGGAAAAATTATAACAGCAGCAGATGCATTTAGAATTTCAATGGAAAAGCTTTCAAGTGTTCCAGGATTTACCAAAGGAATGGGCGAGAGCGCATTTTCTAATCTGCCTCCAGAATTCCAAGCAATATCAAACAGCGCCGACTCAATAGCTGGCATGTTGGCTAAATGGCAATTGTACAGTTCTGATATTGTTGTAAACTTTAAAGAAATAAGTTCAGAGGCAGCAATTGGCCTAGCAGCATTTAATTCAGCTTTTGGAACTGCAATGAATAATCTTGCAACAGCAGCAGGCCCATCAACTACATTTTCAACAATGGGGAAAACCCTTACAGGCCTAAAGAAAATAATCGATTCAAACTCACAAGCATCAGCAAGGGCAGCAGCGCAATCACAAAGAAATGCTGAAGATGAAATTAAAGCAATTAATAAAAAAATTAAATTAATTCAAGATGAAGCAGATGCCAAGCTTAAGGCAATGCAAAAAATACAAAATGCAGAAAGCTATCAACTAAACTCACTACAAACGCAACTAGAATATCAAGATGCTATTGCAAGAGGAGATATGGCCGCAGCTGCACAAGCTCAAATTAAACAGCAGCAATTAACAAAAGAATATCAAATGCAACTTGCACAAGAGGCTATACGTGATGATGCAGATAAAAAAGCAGCAGCGGCACAGAAAAAAGCTGAAGCAGTTCAGGCTAGCATAGATGCGGCTGCCAGAAAAGCAGCAATAGCAGCAGAAAAATCTGCTGATGCCCAAGCTGCATCAACCGCAATAACTGCATTTAAAGGTAGATATGAAAATCTGTTGCAGCAAAAAAATGATATTCAATTTCTTGATCCATCTAAACAAGGCGCTGCTACAAAAACATCAAATGAAAACCTTATTGCACTATTTGCAGAAATACAAAAATCTGGTACTGGCAACACGCTTCTAGCAAAAAGCGTAAAAGACGCATTTGAAAAATTAAATTTATTTGATAAAAATGGTAAGCCAACACCTTTAAAGACAACTACCCCACTCTTACCTGGCGGCGTAATGGGAACAACGGGAATTAATCCAACAATTGCTGGAACAATAGCATCAGATATTGCAGCGGCAAATAAAAATGCAGATTCTATTGTTAAGGGTATTGCTGGTGGAATGACCATTAAAGAATTAGCCGCAGCAATGGGATACAAGGTCCCTGGAGCGAAAGCAACACCTGGTTTATCAGTTGGCACTGTAACTGATTCACGAAATAATAAATCATATGAAGTGGATATTAGACAATTCCAAGCAGCTGGGATAACCCCCAAAGTAGGCAGTACCTTTACTGATAAAGATGGTAAAACTTGGAAAATCATGCAACCTCCCACAGGTGACCATGATACAACATATGGTGTTGTCAAGGCTGGGTACGGAATAGATAAAATTAACCCAATGGTCCCAACAATTGTTGGAGACCGAGGACCAGAATTGGTGTTTGGTAATATGGTTATTCCAAATATGTCTGATATTCCATACTCATCCCCTAGATTTGATGTTCAACAGGCGCAAAAATTCTTTGAGCCTACAAGAAATTCGGGCGGAGGCGGAGTAAATATTACTAACTATATAACCGCTCCAGAAGGAATGGATATAGAGTCATTAAGCAATAGGGTAACCATGAAAACAATAAAGGTTATTAAAGATATGGAAAAGAATTATAGCGGCCAAGTAGGACCAGGGAGGAGCAATTAATGTCATATGAAGTATTACCAAAAGGGTCAGCTTTATCAATTAAGGCAAAAGATCCTCTTGCAATTAATCTTGCAATAGTTTCCCCGCCAACACCTACATTTTTATATAAGGGCGCAACAACAGTTGTCCCAGGGCAATACTACAATTTAAGTACATCAACTACAAATGGATTAGTATACGCAACAAAAGATACTGTTGCCTGGAGAAGAGTTTCAGAACATAATAGATCAGAATTTACTATTGGGAATAATAGAATTGAGCAACAATCTAGAATGGCAAATGGCTCAATGCGAAAATATTTTATTGCAGATAAAAGTACATTTAGCGTATCTTGGACAATGCTACCCTCATTTAGAAATGAAACAGTTGACGGAGCATGGGGAGCGGAAGATATAAAAGAATTTTATGAAAGCACTGCGGGACAAGGACAGTTTGATATTAAAGTAAAGACAAGTTCTGAAGTAGATTATAGTGTAATATTTACATCATGCAATTTTGTCTTGGCTAAAAGAGGAATTCAATCATACTGGAATGTTGACATAAGTATGGAGGAAGCATGATCTCTGCTTCAGATTCAATAAAAGATCTATTAAAATCAACAGTAAATATTAGTACCTCAGCAGGTGCAATTATTGAATATAATTTAAATACGATGGTTGACAAAATAACCGCATCCTCATCTGGTCTAGACCATGTGTCGTCTTTATCAAATGCATTTAAAAAGCTATTCCCTATTGATACAATATACAAGCCATGGAGACCAGTTGCTCCAGGAATTAAATACTATATATACACAACAGAAACCTCTCCTGGGGTTCAAACCGATACCCCTCCAAATTCCTATTATTCATTTAGAGATATGGAAGCGGGTTCACCAAGACTATATTATCCAGGTGCTGATACAACATACAAATACTGGGTAGGACCAAAGAATCAAAATGTATCGCTATCTCTTGAGTATTTTGACAACCAATCTATTCCAGTTGCAAAATTAGTTCCTTGCAATAAGGTTATTGCAAGATTTGAAACAAGTCACGATGTACCAACTTCCTGGACAATTAAAGGAACAAAATCAGACTCTACAACAATTACATTGGGAACTGGAACATCTTTAACTAATGGAGAAGCCGTTGTCTACTACAATGGAACTGCCTGGTCTAAAACAGAACCAACTTCATATTCAACAACACAATCTTTTAAAAAAATATCTTTAGAAGCAGTAAATTCAGGAACTGGAAAACTAATAGGAGTTATTGAGTTAAGTCCTAGATGGGTAATAGACATATCTAATGATATCCAATCTTTTGATATATCAAAGCAGACGAGTATGGATCAAAATTCTATGCTGCCTGTTGGCACATTGACTGCAAATATGTTAAACATAAATATTAATAAATTTAGCCAAGATAGTTTAATCATTAAAGAATATAATCGTGATAGCGATATTGATAGCACAAAAATTTATTTACATAAAAACATAATTATCAAGCCGTATATCAATATAAAGGATGGCACAACAGATAATAAAATTTTTCAAGGAACATTCTACGCACTATCCTGGCAGTTTAATGAATTTGGAGACACTTCTATATCGGCTTTAGATTCGGCAAAAATACTTCAAGAAACTATGTGCCCCCTTATACTTGTACAAGATGCCCCAGTTACGTCATCTATCAAAAGATTACTAGATGCAATAGGATTTTCAAATTATAGAATAAATATAAGAGCACAAGATGGATCAATTCCAACAATAAGATATTTTTGGACATCTGAAGATAAAACAGTATGGGAAACAATACAAGAGTTATGTAGAGATATTCAAATGAATGCTTCTGTTGATGAAAATAATGTGTTAAATTTTTATAGTAGAGATTATATTTATGACTACAACAGAGCAGTCGATTGGGATTTTACAAGTGAAACAATTACAGTAAATAATAAAACTGTTTTGCCAAATATTATTTCATTAAATAAGACAGAAAATTCATCAGCAAACTCGGTAAGAATACTTTGGCAGGCCCCAGCAACATCAGATTATGATGGTTCATCTTCCCCAATATGGCAATCTGATACATCGTACCTTGGAGCGGGTTCTCTTGCAACCCCTTTAACAGAACTTGACACAACCTATTTTAATTTAAATAGTAACACAATTGATCAACAAAGCAATGTAAATTCTTTTTACGGTTTTAGTGGGTATGCTTTAATAAATGGAGAAATTATTGAATATGACGGCATAGAGTATCAATACGTTCCAAAAACTGCTTCTGATAATAAAGCTTTGCCCATAGTAATAAAATCTTTAACGGATATATATAAGTATAAAAGCTTATCTAAACCAGGTTACTCAAACACACAAGACCCAAGCTCTTCGTTCTTTAAGCCCACTGGCCGTTATAAAATTCTTCCCATATCTACAAGTAGACCTACTGGTGGAAGAGGTGCTCTAGGGACAACAGCCAAAGCCCATCCAGTTAAATCCACAGATATATCTAAATACAAGATTAACCTAAAGTCGTCCCTAGACTCAACATATATTGGAAATCCAAACCAGTTTTATAACTCCCCTACTGGATGGACAGAATCATCTATTTCAAAATCTTTTATTTCAGTTTCTAATTTTGATAAAGATAAAACAACCTTTACAATAGGTGTAAAAGAAATTAGCTCTATAGACACCTCAAGTAAATATCACGCATTTGGAACAAGAATGTTTTTTGATAATAATTTTCAAGACAGCTCAGAGCAGGTCGGAGGATTTTCATTTTTTACAAGCTCAAATGGAGCCTACGGATATTACGTTGTACTAACAACTACGGGACTTGCAAAAACAAGCAAGGATATTAGAATTCTTAAAAAAAGAGCAAACGGCACTGTGACAGTTTTAAAAGACACCCAGACCAATTCAGCAAACACATTGGCGGGAGTATATGCTGCAGAAACATATAATATAGATGTACTTGTAAAGGGTACAGCCGAAAAGAATATTATTACAGTATTTGTTAATGGGTTTAAGATACAAGCTGAAGACATTGTTTCAGAAGGGCAGTCAGCGGTATACCCACCACTATCTCCTACAAAAAATATTGGAATTATATGCGGACAAGGAATAGCATATTACGATTATGTATACGGAACCGCAATAGAAAGTGGTGATTCTCCAAAACTGGACGGGAAGCCAACATACAAATCTTTATTCGCAAAATCATCTTATCAATACAGTGGTGTGTATTCAGATGACACAATATCACTTCTTTATGGTGACCTGATATATTCTCCTGGGGAGACTGCGGAATCAAGAAATGGATCTCTTTTAGAATTTGGCTCAACTGCAAGAGAAGTAAGAAAAGTAAAGGTTAGATTTCAATCGGAAGGCCCTTCCATCCCACTCAGAGTTTCTGTGGGAGGGAATAAGCAGGTAACTGTATTGGATAGCAAGATTCAACCGTTTGGTGCAGAGATGTACGTGCTAAATAACACCTCAACATTTGTTCCATTACACGATAATCAATTTAGTACATTTTCTGTTATTGGCAATGAAATTAATAAGTCTGGCCAAATAGAATATTCAATCGACGACTCTACTGAAATGTCTTCAAAAGAACCTTTGATATTTCAATCCACCTGGATACAGTCCGAGCAGGACGCAAAGTCTTTAGCAACATGGATTAAAGAATCTATTCTAAATAAAAATAAGGTAATCAACTTAGACATATTTGGAAACCCCTTAATATCTCCAGGTGATATTGTAACTATAAACTATCCTTTACAAGAGCTTATAACTCAAGTTGGTAAGTATATAGTGGTAGACGTTCAACTTCAGTTTTCAGAGGGGGTGACAACCAGGATAGCATGTAGAGCAATTTAGCTCTAAATGGTATAATGAATATTATGGCAACAGCAGGCAAATCAACACCACATATACCAGACGAAATAGATAAGTTTTATCTAAATCCCGTGTGGACGGCCAACCTTGCAGCAAATAGAACTACATCAGTTGTAGGACCGTTTAAAGCTGGAGTTGGAGACCCAGGTAGCGGCCCAGTGGATCCACCAAGCAATAAAGATGAAAGACCTCAAATTGATGATATTCAACGTCCAGTTACGCAAGAAATTTATTATGTAAACAATATAGCTAGGGTAAAGGTAAAAATGAGAATCTACATATCTTCAACAGATGCAGTAAAGAAATTTAAAATAACAAGCACTCTTCCTGTCTTAAGGGGTGGAAGAACATGATAACACTATTTGGTAAAAGATTTTTGACAAGTTTTTTAGCAGGCAACCAGTCTTTTGAGAAAAAAGATATGGCTATTGGTATAGCAAAAAATTTAGAGTATACGCTAGCGGAAACAAACTCAAGATTAGGTTTTGAGTTTTATAGACTTCCAGTTAAATTTGGCGGGATCGATATAGACACATCGGCAAATCCAATAACATATACAGCAATATTTAGCGCAACATTGCCAACAAACCTTGCGGGTAAAATTAATGAAATTGCAATATACCCAGGACTTAGAACATCCGTAAATTCTTTTGATAATAAATTTATAACAGACTTTGAATCAATTTATAGCTGGACCCCAGAACCATCTATAGATCAAGTTAACTATAGAATCGGTAACAGCTCTTTGATATTTACTTCTAATGCTTCAGCTGCAAAAGAATACATTTCCATAGTAGAGGATTTTGATATATCGGGGTATAGCAATTTTGATACGCTATCTTTTTCATACAAAGCAAATGATGCAAACTTATCTTCAGTTAAAGTTAGATTTTATAGCTCAGACGTGGATTATTATCAATTTAGCTTTACGGGACATTCTGTAGGATGGAATATAAAGCAATTAGGCTTTGCCTCTATGTCAGTAGTTGGAAGCCCATCAAAAAATAAAATATCTAAGGTGGGTATTGTTGTAACCCCAAGTTCTGGCACAACTTCAATTTGTGTTGATGGGTTGAGAGTTAATGATGAAGATACATTTGACCCAACGTATGGTATGGTAGCAAGAGCAAACATAACTGAGATAGAAAAGATTGCTGGAAGAGAAATGCTTCTAGAATATAAATTAGATTTAAATTTTGGAGTTTAAATAAATGGCTTTTGAGGATCTTGTCAATCAATCTAAAACGGATGACGGTAAATATGTCGATCTTGTTTTTACTGACCTGGATCCAGATACCATATATGGATTAAGATTTGCTTGGGAGTATGAAGACCCATCACTCGGCCTAGGCGGAATAAGTAGTCCTTCGGATGTGTTCCCATTGATTACAAATGAAGAGCCAGATTTTCCAGCTCCAAATTTTCGATCTTCAGATTTAACTGCAAAAAATGGTTTCCTATTAATTAATTGGGACGGCAATGATTTAACCAACATGCCGTTATTAAACTTTAAACAAGTAAATGTTTGGATAAAGGGCGGATCATTTGGGGCAGTATATGTTAAAGCTGCACAATCATTTACGCAAGCTGGATTATTGACTATACCAGTAAACGCTGGTCAATATTGTGTAAAACTTCAAGCGGAATCAATGCTCGGCACACTGTCTGGATTTTCAAATGAATATTGTGTTGAGGTATATAAAAGCCCAAAGCCAGTTACTAATCTTCAAGGAAGATGGGTAAAGGATGATTTGACATCAAAGACTGATGCATTAATGATTACCTTTACTTTTGATCCATCTGCGGTAGATGCCACCAATTCAAATAAAGATGCAGATTATTTCCTAATAACACTAACAGCAAACTCCAAAACTAGAACTTTTTGGTCTCCAGTAAATAAATCTTCAACCAGCCAATCATTCTTTTTATCAGCCACAGATAATAAAGCTAGCTTTGGACTATTTGCTTCACAGTTTGAAGTTTTTATATTAGTACGAGATACATTCGGTCAAGTTAGCACATTAGTTAATGCACAGACTCTTACGTATTCAACTCCTTTAGATACTCCAACCATTACCGCAACAGCTGGAACACTTTCATATAATGTTTCTTATAACAACCAAACTGATAAGCCATTTGACAATATCTATATCTTTGAAGATACGGGTTCTGGATACAGTCAGGTGGCTCAGGGAACTTCAAATCCAATATCTGTTCCTGTTAATAATACATTAACAAGATCTGTCAAAGCAAAGTTTTATGATAGTAATGGCGGATCAACATCATTTAGCACACCAGTAACAGTAAAACCTTTAGCCGCCGTATCACTAGGCACTTCAGGTCCACCTAATGTCGGCACAGTAACAACCAGCGGGGGATTAGACTCACTAGGCACTATTGGATTCAATGGCTTTGCTAACATTTCTTGGGCCGCAGTCACTACTGGAGATATTCGTGGATACACAATACGATATAGACCAGTAACTTCACCAGTATCTCCATATGCATATGTAAACTCGCCAGGCGCAGGACTTTCTTTCAGACTGACTGGCCTAAACGCAGGGCTAGTATATGAAATTGCAGTTGCCACATACGATGCATACAATAATACATCAACAGATTTTATATCTGGAACCAATGTCACGGTTGGCGGAACTCCATACATAGCCAGCACAGTAGATGTATCTGGATACTTTTCGGCAAAAGCAAATTCCACCGATGTAGATTCAACAGCATTTAAATTTGGATATTTTGACAAAGCCCTCTTGGGTAAAAGAGGAATTTCTTTAACTGAGCACAACTATTGGTATATAGATTCAAATCAGGGTGCATCATTAAAGGTTGGCGGCGCAGATAATTATATGAGTTGGAACGGATCTTCTCTTACAGTAACTGGGGACCTTCGGGCAAAAAAAGGATCATTTAGCGGAAATGTAAGTATTGCTAGTGGTGCATCTTTGTATAGCGGCGCTCTAACTGGAAATACCGTGACAAGTGCAGGAGACACTGGCGGAGTCCTTCTGGGTAAGGGATTTGTGCTAAATACTGGCGGGCTTAAATTTAACTCTGCAACAGTTACAGACATAACAACAATAGATGCCGAAACTGGAAAGCTAAGTACATCTCTAGCAAATATTGGTGGTTGGGATGTCAACGCAAGCACAATAAGCAAAAATGGTATTACTTTAAACTCAACAGGAAAAATTATTGCCAGCAGCGGAGCGTATTATGTTGGGATAGAGCCAAAATCAGCTTCAGTCGACGATATTGTTTTATGGGCAGGACAATCTGCAACTGGCGGAACCTCAGTTACTGGAGCAAACTTTAGAGTAACTGCAGGCGGAATATTGCATGCAACGGGTGCGGTTATTGAAGGAAATATAACATTAACAAATGGATCAGGACTAAGTACAATAATTGATAGCAAAGCAAGTATTTTTAGAAGCCCTTCTATACCATCGGGAAGCTCATATAAAAATGGTGACCTTTGGATAGATACGGACGATAATAGTAAAGTTTATCAATGGAGTACGTTAGTAACTCCAGCCGCATGGGTGGTTGTTCAAGATTCCGCAGCAGCTTTAGCTGCAGCTGCAATAGCAGATGGTAAAGCGGTAACAGCAGATGGTAAAGCGGTAACAGCAGATGGTAAAGCGGTTGTTGCCAAAAATGCCGCAGATGCCGCAGCTCAGTTAGCTGCAGACGCAGATGATGCAGCAGGTGTCGCAGATGGTAAAGCGGTTGCTGCTAATTTGGCCGCAGCTGCCGCAGCTTCCGCAGCAGCGGTAGCAGCAGGAAAAGCAAAGAAATTTGACTCAACAACGGGTAATTTAATATTAGGGTTAACGCTTGATACTAGTAGTGCATCTATTTATTCATCAAAAACTAGCTATACCGATACAACAAACGGATGGTATATGGGGTGGAAGTCAGTTGGAGCTGGATCTTATACCCCAGCAATTTATTTAGGCGGAGCAGATACCTATTTAAAGTATTCTACAGATGATGGCTTAGTGATAAAGGGAAATATATCTGCCACAACAGGATTCATTGGCGGATGGAGTATAGGAACAGATTCTATATACAAAGGTGCAATTTCATTAAACTCTGCAACTGGAACAATTTCTGGTGCAACAATTACTGGTGGAATTATTTATAGTGGATCTGCATCTATTTCAAATGGAGCCATAGTTGGAGCTTCACTCACAACGGCTGGTTCAGGATATGGAGCTGTTAGAATTAATGGATCTAATAATACAATTGAGTTATTAAATTCAAGTAATGCAGTTGCCACATCACTTTTCACATTTGCTGACGGAAGCGAAAGTATATTTCAGCACGGATCTAAAACAGCACTTGGATATCCAGCATCATCATCTTACCTTTCACTCAATTCAAGTACTACAACTTTGGGGTATACTGATGCAAATGGAAGCACAAAGTATTCCATAGAAATCGAGTCGGCGGGCAGCATATATTTTAGAGGCAAAGAAGTTAGCACCAGCTACGGGGGCGCTATTGGAGGAACCGCTTCGGATGGTCTTTATTACATGAGAAATATTGGCATGGGCACTGGAGCAAAAACATCATCACATACAGATGGCTTACGTGGTGACATATGGATTCAATACGCTTAGGATAATAAATGTCAGATATCTTTGTCAAAGCAGCTAGTTCAGGAAGTTACGGCACAACTGGCTGGAGAAAAGCATCAAGAATTTGGGCTAAAACTGCCAACTCACCATCTACTGGTTGGAGAGAAGCAACTGGGGTATGGATTAAAAACGCAACTCAATGGCTCAAGGTCTGGCCAATATCTGGTATATTTGCTTCAAGAGTTCCGTATATATCAGCCTCTTCTGCTGACACTTACGCAAATAGATTAACTACTGCAGGCAGGATAAGAATGGGATATGCATACTATGGAGACAATGCTGTTTGGGATTTAAATGGTTTTGCTGCGTCTAACTATACCTACAAATGGAAATTGTATGATCAATATGGATCAGATTTAACTACAGTTTTAAGAAGCGGTACAGGATCAGGGTGGACATCCTCAGCAGGAGAAGATGTACTTCCATCTTCTATCTGGACAACTACCAACTGTGCAAACTCGGACGAACAATACCTAGGATTTGAATGTATGGCTAACGCCTCCAACGGATCTGTATATAGTGGACTTTCTGTTTCTTCAAAAATTAAAGTCATTAGGCAATCACCTATTAATTCTACTTATTCTTTAAGTAGCCTGACTCCAGTAGTGGGTACACAGCTAACTTATAGCTCCACTTGGTTTGCAGCGGAAGCAAATAGAGCCAGGACAATAACTATTGGATGGTATAGTAATAGCACAAATTCAACAACTGGGGGAACACCTTTAACTACAGGATCAACATACACTCCAGTATCTGCTGATGTAGGTAAATATATATATGTAACTGAAACAAGAGTAAATTCAGGATCAGATTTTGATTATGGAGTTGATGTAGGAGTTTCTGTTAGCGTTATAACTACAAGCGTAGTAACTGAAATTTCTAATCAAGCGACTGGCTCAAAAAGAAGGGTGTTGTTAAATTCAAATTTTACTTCAGGAACTACTGTATATGTTTCTACAAATGGATTTATATCTATAGGTTATGATCCAGGTTCATCAATTAGTGTACCAGCATCTGGAGCACACCTAACTATTTTAAGAGGCGATCATGTGCAAACGGCTTTATATTATTATTCAGATGCAACTAATTTTTATGTTAGGTGGCAAGGTTATAGGCTAAATAACACAGGTAGAACAATTGACTACCAAGCAAAGTTTACATATGGGTCTTCGGCAGTAGATGTTTATTTTGTTACAAATAATTTAATAACCGCTGACTATGATACAAATGCTGTATATAATGGAGCTACTGCAACAGCAACTTGGGCAGGATCTACTGCTGTTGCAACGGACCTAGTTAGCGGAATGACTAGGAATACATTAAAAGATAATGTTGATGATGGAAGTACTGCGATAGTTGCATCTATACCACTGCCAGCTCCAACCATAATTTATTTGGGAGACCCAGTAGTAAGTAGGACTTCAAATACCTATTCGTATTCCACAACAACTGGGTCATGGAATAATACTCCAACCTCATACAGCTATCAGTGGTATGCATCTACAAGCCTTCCTTATCCGCCATACATAAGCAATACAGCTGTTGGAACAAATTCTAGCACCTATACCTCAAGCTCATCTTATCATAATTATTCAATATATTGTAATGTTACTGCAACAAATGCTACAGGAAGCTCTTCCCCAGCAAGCTCAAACTCTATTCAAAATACATCACCTACATATACAATTACTTATCTTAAAAATGATGGGTCTGGAACAGCGCAAGACACAAGCACATTTACCTATGGAGGATCAACAGTAGCTGCTTCAGCTCCCACAAGATCTGGTTTCACATTTAATGGTTGGTATGACTCATCTTCTTTAGACTATACTTATTTTGTTGCCGCTGGAGGTACTTGGTCACCACCAGAAGGAAACCGAAATATGTACGCTAGATGGACAGCAGTTGTTGTTGTACAACTTGCAACACCAACTGGAGTAAACGCAACAGACACTAGAACTGATGGAACTAACATTACGTGGAACGCAGTATCGGGTGCCTCATACTATGGAGTTTGGTGGGGATATACACCAGGGTATGACTCTACCCCAGACTTTGGAGGTCCAGGAAATCCTACTTTAATTACTGGCACTTCATATTTAGATACAACTATTTCTTCTGGATCAAATAGGGATTATTATGTTCAGGCATTTAAAAGTGGAAATCCGACGGGTACAAAATCTAACTGGGGTGGACCAGATAATGGAGCCAGAGTGACAGCTACTACACCAGCAACAGCACCAGGTGCTCCTGGCACTCCAACAAATGGATGGACTTCTGGTACTACATACCCATTTAGCTGGACAGCGTCAACTAGTCCTGGAACAGTAAGTGGAGGAGGAGCAGCAACTATTTCCAAATACGGTATAGCAATATATGAAGCATCAAACAGTTCTGGCAGCGGAGCAGTATGGAAAGGATCATTTTATACTGCAAATGGTAGTACATTATCCTATACATATACTTCACCGAATGCTGCGTTGTATTATGCTGCCTCAGTCTGGGCAGTTAACTCTGCTAATCTAGAAAGTACAGCTTCACAATTGAGTGTGTACAAATGATAAATAAATTAGAGATACTTCAATCTCACATAGATAATATACAGTTCCATATCGATCATGTCAATATGGTGTTGCTAGATCCAAGTCAATATGAGACCCCAGAAAATAAATCTCCAATTGATCTTGATGAATATATATCAGATTTATTAGCTCAAAAACAGGCCTTAGAGAATCAAAAAACGGCCTTGACTAATCAAGACTAAATGCTATAATATGAGAGGAGGCAAAAAATGACAAATATTTTATCTAAAGAAGAAAGAATTCAATTGGTAGACTCACATAAGAGATCTCTAGCAATGTCTCAATATAACATAGAGCTTACTTTAATTGAAGAAAATGTTAAATCAGTAAAAGATACTGCAAACATAACAATTTTAACAAGCCAAGTAGAATTAATTGATCAACAGATAGCAGCTCTTGATGCAGAAAAAGCATCAATTGAATTAGAGTAAAGGATTTTAAATTGAATAAAGAAGAGTTAATTATTACTGCCCTACAGCAACGTATTGGCGAAATTGTCTCAAACTATGAGACACAAATTGCAGTGATGCGGGCAGAAATAACTCAGCTAATTGAAAAAGAGGCAGCCAAAGAAGAATACTCTGATTCTTTAAAAGAACAGATAAAGGAAGTGTAGCATGGCAGAAACATTTGCAGACGGAGAACCAGTAGATCCGCAAAAATTAAGAAACCTTCAATCTCAGATAACAGAGATCAAGGCAACTGCAGGTGCTGCATACAATCTAATTAGCACTACCGCAAATGGCCAAACCACTAGCTCTGTATTCCATACCAGATCTGGAGAATTAGATTTTGAAAATGTAAAAAGCGGCAGCTTAAGAACAGAAGGCCTAGACTTTGCATGGGACTCAACAGTATATAAAAATCCTGTAACCGTAGCAACTGCAAAAATTCAAGACCCAAAAGCCAATGAAGTTAGAGTTGGAGTTAAGGGAGCATTTGCCCCTATAATTAATATATACTATGAAGGTAAACCAGATACAAAACCATTGATTACAATTTGCTGGATAAGTTCAGCAGAAAAAATTATTTAGTATTGACAAGATTGTTTTTTATGTTACAATTTAATTGTAGCGCCCTAAGTCACGATATCGTGACTTTTTTAGTATTAAGGTAGAAAATGAGTAACGATTTAAAATGGATGCTTTCGTCTGACCAGCAGTTCCCATATCAAGATGACAAAATGATTGCTCTTTGGTTTAAGGTAATGAAATGGTTTAAGCCAGATGTTGTTGACTATTTGGGAGATACTGATGATCAAGCTTGCTACAGCAAATATACCGAAGGACGCTCAGCTGAGTTTTTAAACTATCATAAAAATGATAGCAAGGATTTAATTGTTCCTATGATGCGCCATGAGGCAAAGGGGGCAAGAGATTTTTATGCTAAAACAAGAGAGATGTTGCCAGATGCACAACTTTTTTCAGCATTAGGAAACCACGATATTAGGGTATTTAATTACGTTGACGCAAAGCTTCCAGATTATATTTCTGAGGTAACACCAGAAGCTTTGTGGAGTTTAGATTCTTTAGGATATGATTATATTTATTATGACAGCCTACCGAAGAAACGTTTTGGAGATATACATGTTCATCACGGACTATCTGTTTCCGCAACAGGTGCGGTAAGAAAAGATATGGAAGATATGCAAGTATCTTTGATTAGAGGACACTCTCACAGGATTGCTTCACATATGGTAACATATGAACTTAGAAATAACGGTGAAGGAGAAACACTACGTGGCTATGAAATTGGTCACATGTGTGATGAAAAAGGTCCAGGAATGAAATATACTCAGCACCACGATTGGCAAAAGGGTTTTGCCGTTGCACATATTGTAAATGATTATCCTCATATTCAAATGATTCACGTATCTCCAGACTACTCTTGCGTAGTAGACGGAAAGGTATTTACTTTATAATGTGGTGTAGTAAATGTAAGGGAAGAGTTTTTGTAGATAGAGTTTTTTCACAAAAACTGCATGTTGAACTTTTCTGTATTATGTGCGGAAAACGTTGGATGGTTAACAAAGAAACGAGTTCTTTTGGAAAATGGATAGAAAAAAAAGAAAAAGCTCAACTAAAAAGTTCCTCTATTTCTTCTTAAACAATAAAATACATCGTGTACTTAGTTCGTCAAGATCTAAAGATGAAATGATTGCATGGTCCTATTTAGATCGCAAGCGTGTACTTTATTCACATTCACAGGTTTTAAAGAATATGGAAAAGGCATACAGCACAACGCAAGTTGCAGACTTATTAAATAAACATAAGGTTACCATAGAAGACTATATCCTAGAGGGCAAGATTAAGATGCCACAAAGGGTATACCCAATAGGAAAACCAGATAGTAAATGGTATAAGTTTATGTATAGCGAGTCAGACATAATGGACATTCATGAATTTATATTGGAAGCGGGCTATTCTAAAAATGTTCCATCTAAGGCTGAATTGAGGGCTCTTCTCAAACACAGCTTTATATTGTATACTAAGACTGAGACTGGGTTCATCCCAGTATGGAAGGCGGAATAATGGCTGATATGCCTAGGTACACATTAGAAACTGGCGCTTCTAAAAAAAGAAAAAGAGAAGCAGAAGTAGAGTATTGGAATTCTTTAAATGGCCCAGTTGTTATTAAAAAAGCTGAGGTTAAAAAAGATGGCAAGTAGTAGGCTAGTCATGTGCCCAACATGCAACAAGGAGCTGGAAGTAAGATCTGGATTTGCACACCTAACACTATCTAACCATATTAAAAAGGAGCACAGGTGACAACTAGAGTTAAAATAGATTTATCATTCACACGCAACCTTGGCAATTATGAAAGCATTAAGATTGCCGTTGGAGTTGAAGATGATATTCGTGATGGAGAAAATGTAGATACGGCAACGGAAAGAGTTTATCAATTTGTTGAAAGCAAGCTTATAGAAAAAACTCGTGAGGTAGAAGAAGAGCTAAAACGTGGCAAATGAGAAGCAGCCATATATACTAATAGGGATATACCTGTCTATATATAAAGAGAAGTATAACAAAACCTTAACAATTAATAAGTTTAGAGAAAAATGGGCTATGCAAGATGTCATTGATAGTGTAGGATATGATCGTGCAGTTGAACTTATAAAGTATTATTTTGATACCAACAAGTCGGGGCATCCGCTAAACTTTTTTTATAATAATTTTGACAGAATTGATAAATTACAAAAAGAAATTGAAAAAGATAAAGCAAATCGCAGTGTCTTGCTAATTGAAACCAAGAAGATGGTGGAGAGCGAATAATGAATACAGAAGCAACATTAATTTCTGCCGTATGCAAGAATAAAGACATCAGCACACTTCTTGCTAATAACGTAGATGAGCTGTTTACATCACATAGAGATATCTGGGAAAGCCTAAAGTCATACTACTATAAGTTTAAAGCGGTACCAGAAGCTGGCATACTTATGGAACGACATAAAGATTTTGAGCCAGTTGAGGCAAAAGCAGAAACTGGATATTACTTAGACATTTTAAAAAATGAATTTATTTCAAACAAGCTTAAGACAATTATTATGCGTGGCGGATCCGCTCTTAAAGAAGATGCGGCATCCAGAGTTCTTGCACAAATGCAAAGCGACCTCGCTAGCCTAAGTCGATACACAAATAACGTAAGAGACCTAGATATTATTGATGTTGAAAATGCTGCAAGACATTATCAAGCAGTCAAAGACCGTTCATCTATAATGGGAGGGGCCCCAGGAATCCTCACTGGCTTTGAAGCAATTGATAAAGCTTATCCAACTGGCATGGCACCAGGACATTTAATTGTTGCAATCGGCTGGCCAGGAAAAGGAAAGACATGGTTTACGGCCTACTTGGCGTGCAAAGCATGGGAGCAAGGATTTAAGCCAATGATTGTCTCACTTGAAATGTCGCCAGAAAATATGAGAGATAGAATTTTTACTATGCTGGGTTCTGGAATATTTCGTGCAAGTGATTTATCAAAAGGAGACATTAACATTGATGACTTCAAGTCATGGGGAAATAAAAAGTTTGAAGGAAAAAATAGCTTTGTTTTAATTTCAAATGAAGGTTCATCTGAAGTTACTCCAGCAACAATTCAGGGAAAGATTGATCAGCACAAACCTGATTTAGTTATTCTTGATTACCACCAGCTATTTAATGACAACAAGAGATCAAATTCTGAAGTAGAAAGAAATAGAAACGTTTCTCGTGAATTCAAAATGCTTGCGGTATCAAACAATATTCCCATTATTGATATTACTGCTGCAACAGCAGACGATATATCAGATCAAGACAATCCACCAATGATGAGCCAAGTTGCTTGGTCAAAGGCAATTGAGTATGATGCGGATATGGCCTTAGCTGTTCACAGATATCCACAAACTAATATGATTGAGATTGTATCTCGTAAGAATAGGCACGGTCACGACTTTAACTTCTATCTGGACTGGGATATCAACCGTGGTATTGTCAAAGAAATTTATGAGAATCCATTCCAGAATGACTCACAAAAGGATTAAAAGATTTCAAATAGATGTACTGTTTCGGGATAATTCACAGCTAATTAGCCTTAGACCGCAGTATGAGAACCTTTTAACTCATGATATGAGGTCAAAAGGGTATGTCAGGGTACTTGACATAGATACTGCATTTTCGGTAGAATTTACTGGTGAGACATGGAAGTTCTTAATGACACTTCATGGAGTATATGTTGGAAAGAAGAAGGCATGGCTATCAGAGGGTATAACGCAAGGAAAATTGATTCCACGCAGTATGCGCCCAACCATATCAAGTCTATAGTTAAATCTTTAGGTTTAGATATTGTTGCAGAACCAGGTAATGAGGTTATGTTCTACTGCCCATTTCATTCTAATAGACATACGGCAAGCTGTTGTATAAATAAATCTTCGGGTGTCTGGCTTTGCTTTAATCCATCATGCGGAGAGTCGGGAACGTTAATAGAATTAGTAAAGCGTGTGTTACACAAGAATGATTTTGAAGCTATGAGATTTATATCTTCTCAAGAAAAAGAAGTGCTAAATAATTTTGATGAAATAATGGCGGGTCTATTTGAGGAAAAGCCTGACTTTGAAGAGTTTCCAGAAGAGACATTAAGGGGTTTATATAACGGACTTGTTGGTTCTGAAATGGCAAAAGATTATTTTAAATCAAGAGGTATCGACATGTCTTCGATGGCACATTTTTCTTTAGGGTATTCTGAAAAACAAAATATGGTTACTGTTCCAGTGCATAGCCCAGACGGTATTCCGATTGGAATTGTAGGAAGATCTATTGAGGGAAAGTCTTTTAAAAATAGCACAAACCTGCCTAAGAGCAAAACATTATTTAATGTGCACCGTGCTAAAAAAATTGGCAGTAATGTCATAGTTGTGGAGTCTAGCTTTGATGCAATCCGTGTGCATCAAGCTGGGTTTCCAAATGTTGTTGCTACGCTAGGTGGATTTTTGTCAACTGAGCAGCACAATATTCTAAATAGATATTTTAATAAAATAACCGTAATGACAGACGCAGATTTGGCTGGCAGAGAGCTAGGCTTGAGCATAGCCAATAGATTAAAAAATAAAGACCTCTTGTGGGCTTCCCATAAATATGGTAAGATATATCCACATGATGCAAAAGATGCTGGCGATATGACTGATGAAGAAATTAAAAACTGTATTAAGAATGCAGTATCAGACATAGAGTACAGATCTTGGACCCCATAATAAAAACAAACTAAAGATGGATATACACCATCAACTATATGAAATGAGGAAAAATGGGAATAGTAAAAGGGCTTAAAGGCCTTAATCAAGTAATGGACAAGCCACAGTCTTCAGGTGGAGACGGTACAAAGGCTCGTTGGGTTAAGTTAGAGGATGCAGAAAGTGTTAAAGTTCGCTTTCTTCAAGAACTTGATCCAGACTCACCTACCTACAATGAAAAGCTAGGTCTTGGATTTATTGCAGTAGAACACACAAATCCAAAAGACTATCGTCGCAAGGCTCTATGCTCAATGGACGATCAAGGAAAGTGTTACGGTTGCGAACAACACCGAAAAGATTACAAGGCAGGATGGAAAGGCCGTTCACGACTTTACATTAATGTTCTTATCGATGATGGCAAGGAAGATCCTTACGTAGGAATCTTGTCTCAAGGTTCAAGCGGCAAGACAATTACACCGACACTAATTGAGTATGCTGGAGAGATGGGAAGCATTACTAATCTAATGTGGAGAATCAAGCGTACTGGCACAAAGACCGATACAAGTTATACAATCATCCCACTTGCAAAAGATGAAACACCATTTGATGGTTCATCACTTGAGCTTTATCAGCTTGAAGATACAGCAGTGCGTGACATGCCATACACAGATCAAGAAGGATTCTTTGCAGGCGAACATTCAAATGAAGAAGAGTCTAGCTCATCTAGCAGCGTAGACTGGTAATAGGTTCAGGGGCGGAGAGTTAAATGAAATTCACACATTTGCATGTGCATTCCTACTATTCTTTAATGGATGGGCTTAACTCTCCCCTTGAACTTGTTCAGGCAGCAAAAGCGGCGGGACAAACAGCAATAGCAATTACAGATCACGGAACATTATCATCACACCGTGAAATGCAGATTGCGTGTAAAGAAGAGGGCATCAAGCCAATCCTTGGAGTAGAAGCATACATCTCTCCAACAGATAGATTTGATAAGTCTTCAAAGACAGATAAATCTATTCAAGCATATAACCACATCATCCTGTTAGCAAAGAATAAAAAAGGATTAGAGAATATCAATACTCTCCAAGAGCTTGCTTGGAACGAAGGCTTTTATCATAAGCCAAGAATTGACAGAGAGGTTTTAAATGATTATAGCGAAGGTATTATCGTTCTCAGCGGATGTCTTAATGGACTCATTAGTAAGGCTATCGATAAAGGTAACATGGAGGAAGCAGAACTTCTTCTCAAAGGTTTTAAACAAACTTTCGGACAAGATTTTTACGTGGAAGTGCAATCACATAACCCTATGGAAATCAACTCTGCCCTTTTAGAATTAGCAGACAAACTTAAAATTAAAGCGGTGGCAACAGGTGATGCTCACTTTGCTAAAGAAGAAGATAGAGTATTAGAAGAGGCAATGCTTATATTATCAACATCCCCTAAAATGGATAAAGATGCTGACTTTGAAATGTCTAGACAGATTAAAGATATTAATGAAAGATTAAATTACTTATATCCAGACCGTAGAATATCCTTTCAGGACTACAATTTATTTATTCAATCAAGGTCTGAAATTGAAGCTGATTTTAATAAGGCTGGAATTACTCGTACCGATATATATGACAACACTATTGAGATATCTGAAAAAATTGAAGAATACGATTTTAACAGGGGTTTAGACCTGCTCCCAGTACCTAAGACAGATGCCGACGAGAAACTGGCTCAGATGGCCTCTGAAGGCCTTAAACGGCTAGATCTGGCAGAGTCTCAGGTATACATTGATAGGCTTAATGAGGAGTTATCTGTAATTAAAGATAAGTCATTTGCTTCCTATTTCTTGGTTGTTGCAGACATGATTAACTGGGCAAAGGGCAATGACATTAAGGTTGGGCCAGGGCGTGGTTCAGCGGCAGGCTCGCTGGTCTGCTACTCACTTGGCATTACGGATGTAGATCCAATTAAATATGACCTTTTGTTTTTTCGTTTTATTAACCCAGAGCGAAATGACTTTCCAGATATTGATACAGATTTTGAAGACCGTCGCCGTAAAGAGGTTAAAGACTATTTAAAGAAGAAGTTTAAGCACGTTGCATCTATTTCTACTTATACTTATTTTAAAGATAAAGGTGTTATTAGAGATGCTGCTCGTGTATTTATGGTTCCACTTCAAGACGTAAATCGTGCAATGAAATCAATTGATACATTTGAAGATTTTATTGACTCTCCAAATACAAAAGAGTTTAGGGGTAAGTACCCAGAAGTTGTCTGGCTTGCTGATAGACTGCGTGGAAGAATAAGATCCGTTGGGGTGCACGCCGCAGGAGTTGTAGTAGCAAAAGATGAATTAAGAAAATATGCTCCAGTCGAATCAAGAGCCGACGCAAGCGACCTTGTATCTGGAAGAATCCCCGTTGTTGCTTACGACATGGATACGGTTGCGGATATTGGATTAATCAAGTTAGATGCCCTAGGATTAAAAACTCTTTCCGTTATATCAGACACACTTTCATCAATTAAAAAAAGATCGGGTAAAGATATTAATTTATCTGACCTAGACTTTGCTGATGAAAATGTATATAAGCTTTTAAGCGATGGATACACAAAGGGTGTGTTCCAGGCTGAAGCAACACCATACACAAACCTTCTGATTAAGATGGGAGTGGATAAATTTGAAGATCTTGCTGCGTCAAATGCCCTGGTAAGGCCAGGTGCTATGAATACAGTAGGAGCTTCTTATGTAAAACGTAAGCACGGAAATGAAGCGGTACGGTTTATTCACCCAATAATGAAGCCCTTTACCGAGAACACATATGGTGTTATCATATATCAAGAGCAGGTTATGCAGGCATGCGTACACCTTGGGGGTATGACTTGGTCAGAGGCTGATAAGGTCCGCAAGATTATTGGAAAGAAAAAGGATGCAAAAGAGTTCGACCAGTTCAGGGATAGTTTTATTGATGGTGCTTCAAAACACATTTCTAAGAAACAAGCAGAAACCCTTTGGCAAACATTTGAGGCTCATGCTGGCTATTCTTTCAACCGCTCCCATGCTGTTGCTTACTCTATGCTTAGTTATTATACTGCTTGGCTTAAGTCCTATTATCCTCTTGAATTCATGTTTTCAATTCTTAAAAACGAAAATGATAAAGATGCAAGAACTGAATATTTAATTGAAGCAAAAAGACTAGGTCTTAGTGTTAAGCTTCCTCACGTTAACGAATCAGATATTTATTTTTCTCTGCAGGGAGACTCAATTAGATTTGGATTGGCTGAAGTAAAATTTATTTCAGATAGTATTGCTAATAAGATTATAGATAAGAGGCCATACAAAAATTATGTTGAATTTATTGAAAAAGCATCGAGCAAAGGCTCTGGTATTAATAGCCGTGCTATTAATGCTCTTAACTCCATCGGCGGTGCTGCGTTCGATGATAACAAAAGGCAAGGAAATGAAAAAGACAGCTACTACGAATACCTAGGCATTCCAACATTTAATCTTGAAGGTATCCCACCAAGAATTAAATCTCAGGCAAGGCCAATTGAGGAATTTGAAGATCTCGGGTCATTTGTAATGTTTGGTATGGTAAAAAGTATTAAACGTGGATCTGGCTGGGCTAGAGTAGAGTTAGTAGATGAGACTGGAACAATTGGTTTATTCCACACAGAGCAAACTCAAATTGAAACAGGACAGATGTATTTTATACTTGTGGGGGATAATAGAATTGCAAGGTACGTAAAGGTTGGTAACATGGAAGAAGGATCAGAGAATTCTTTTGTAAATTATTTATACAAAAAGGAATATGACCTTGACGAAGGTGAGTATTTTGTAGTAGACTTTACCCCATATGTTACAAAAGCTGGCAAAACAATGAGCCATATAATATTGTCAAATGCTTCAAAAGAATTAACCAGGGTAATTGCTTTTCCAACTATGTACAAAATGTCTCTTGCTAAAATGCGTGAAGGAATGAAGTGTAAAGTTGTTTTATCGACACTAGACGATGGAACTTTAATGGTAAAGGAAATAAAATGACAGAAGAATCAGGCACAAATGAAGTGGAAGAGATTTTTAAGTCTCTTAGTCTTTCAGCAATATTAGTCGCAGCAATTCAAACATTAGGTGAAATTAGAGTTGATGCCAAGCTGTTTATGAATATGGCAAAAGAGGATAGAGAATTAAAAGTTGACCTAATTGACGGTCAAACATTTGTTTTTACATTAAAGGAGAAAAATGGATCAGGAAATAACGAAAACGATCTCATTACAGACTTTGAATAAAACAGAAATACAATTGCCAACGGATTATGGCCTAGACGCACTTGCTGCAATTTTACATGAAGCTGCGGTTGAAAAAGGATTTTGGGACGGGCCAAGAGACTATAGCTCATTTAATACCAAACTTGGATACATTGCGGGTGAAGTAAAAGAAATTCTTGAGGCAATAAAAAATGATAAAGACTCCGAAGAAATAGTTGCGTGCCTAGTAATGATTTTAATTAGAACACTTGATCTTTATGCGGCTATGCGTAATGTAGAATTTGTAGAACACAGTATTGATGAGCTTTTGATTAGGCAAATAGAAAATAATAAAGCTATTATAGCATCACTTCACAACAATTTAGATTAATGGTATACTGAAAATATGGAAGACGATAAACTAAAAACAATTTTTGAAAATTTAAAAGCTACCTCAGCTTTAGTTGCTTTATTAAAGCACAATGGGAAAATGAGTGTGCCAGAAAACATGCTTATGGAGCTATTAAATAAACAAGAGTGGCCCAATGATTTTATTACAAATAACGGAAGCGCTATGTGCGTAACTTACGACACAAATAAAAAAGAGTTTGGGTTTGAATTAATGTACGAAGATGATGGATATAGACCTTTAAATGCAATAGGTTTTCAATGTACAAGAGGCAATTTAGAAGTTGGATTTGTAGATTACAATAGCCCATTTTATAGAAAGTGATTTGATGACCGTAGATATAGATAACGTATTGGCTAAACTTGATCCAAAAACAAGAGCCAGGGTTAAATCGGCACAAGATGTTAAGGTTGATAAACAATTAACTCCCAGTATTGGGCTAAACTTTGCACTTCGTGGAGGCCTGGGTTACGGAAGGCAAGCACTTGTATGGGGAAATAAATCTGCTGGTAAATCTTCTTTTTGCTTACAGATGATTGCCATTGCACAAAAAGATGGCAAAACGTGTGCGTGGATTGATGCAGAAGCTTCTTACGACCAATCCTGGGCTGAGCAACTAGGAGTAGATTCATCTTCCCTTATCTATTCACCAGCAAAAACAGTTAACGATATGGTTGATGTCGCTACTAAATTAATGGATGCGGGTGTAGATTTAATAGTAGTTGATTCTATTTCAGCATTACTACCAGCAATCTATTTTGAAAAAGATGGAAATGAAATGAAGGATTTGCAAGATACAAAGCAAATCGGCGCAGAAGCAAAGGATATGACTCACGCAGTCAAGATGTTAAATTATGCAAACAAAAATACACTACTTGTTCTTATCTCACAACAAAGAAATCAATTTGGATCAATGCACGCTAGTCACATCCCTACGGGAGGAATGGCAGTTAAATTCTTCTCCTCAACGGTCATTAAGCTTTGGTCTTCAGAAGCAGAGGCTAATGCTATTAAAGCTGGTGTTAAGGTTGGCGACAAGGTTATTGAACAAAGAGTTGGGAGACCCGTCAATTGGATTATTGATTACAACAAACTCGGCCCCCCTAATTTATCAGGACAATACGATTTCTATTACCAAGGGGAAGTTTTAGGGGTAGATAGAGTAGGTGAAGTTCTTGACGTTGCAGAGATGTGCGGAATTGTTGAAAAGGGCGGCGCTTGGTATACAGTTAATGGAGAACGACTTCAGGGTCGTGCTAAAGCTGTTTTGTATTTAAAAGATCACCCAGATGTAGTTGAGGGGCTGGTGTCAGAAATAAATGCCAGATCTTGATGAATTTTTAAATCCTAAAGATGATAATAAAAACTTGGAGTTTTTAGAAGGAATCAGGCCGTGTAAATTTTGTGAAGAAAACGTAGATGGCGCATTTTGGGATCCAATTAATTTATCAATGTCCTGGAAATGTTCCAAAGGTCACGAGTCAAAGTTTATGGTGCAGTAATGTCAGAGCGATCTGAAGTAAAACGGGATGGGGCCAAGGCTCAAAAAAATTCAGGACGTGGAGACTATCAAAAGGGAGATGCTAAATGGGGCAAGTTTCTTGTTGACTATAAAGAATCTGGAAAATCTTTTACATTAAATAAAGACAACTGGGCCAAAATTTGTACTGACACCTTTAAGGTAAACAGAGATATGCATCCAGCTTTAAAGATAATTATAGGAACGGAGTCCAAGGTAAGACTTGGTATAATAGAGTGGTCTGTACTAGAAGAACTAATAGAGTTTTGGGAGAAACATAATGGATAAAATTGAAATATTACCTCAAATTACAGTATATAAAAATTTAATTTCTGATAAAGATTTGGATCTTATATTTGCAGAAATTAGTAAGTCTCAAGAAGATATGATAAGCCACGATTCGCTTGATCCACTTGAATCAGTTTTAAATGATTATCACGGGGAAGAGCCTAGAGATAAAAAGGATGGAAGCCTAATTCGTACATGGGAGTCATGGTACACCTACGGTATAAAAAGCGTTTGGGGTTCTATAAAAGATATCGGGGATCAATCCCCGCAGGCTATGGGTTATTTAATTCTTCAAGACGCAATTGGCAAAGCCCATTTTGATTATATAGAAAAATGGAAAGACGCTGGAGACTGGACCTATGATATTCCTAAGTGGGATATTTTTGAACGTGAAACGGATAATCTAGACAATATGTGTTTGTCTAGTTTTGAAATACTACAACACAAACTTAATTTAGAAAAAGATTATACAATTGGAGTTCACACAGACTGGCACGATCACAGAAAAGATGAGCCAGGGCCAAAGCAGATACTCACATACACAATTTATATTAACGATGATTACGAAGGAGGGGAAATAGACTTTGTTGATGAAGCAACTGGAAATTTAATTGTATATAAGCCAAAGCGTGGCGATGTCACCGTATTCCCGTCTGGTAGACCATATTGGCATGGGGCAAGAGCCGTAACTGGCGGATCGAATAAAGTATTCATTAGAACATTTGGTCTGTATAGAAGCTCAGGTACTAAAGAATGGAATAACGGATTAAAGAATCACGGGCTAGCACTTTGGTTAAGGATGACAAATGATAAAGTAAAAGATTTTGAAGATGCTGGGAATGTGGGAAGACAATTAATTTTTGAAGGTGGGGCTCCAAACGATAGCGATCCATCAGTTCCAATTTATATTAAATCGGAAACATACATAGACGGAAGAGACCAATGATTAAAGAAGTATTTTTAACAACACTTACTGGTATGGGAGTTGGGGCAGTATTTAGCATCTTTAAGCTACCAGTTCCTGCCCCACCAGTTTTTGCGGGGCTTATGGGAATCTTTGGTTTATGGATGGGGTATGGGATTGTTCAGAGGTTTATGTCATGACATTATTTTTAATGGGACTTATGGTTGGCGTTGTAGTTGGTTATGGAATGGGATTGTTTGCAGACAAATGGGATAAGAGGATTAAAAATGACAGAGGATAAAAACACACTTCAGTTGATTAGCGATATCACAGAGTTTAATGATCTTCATGAGTATATGCAGGACGAGCACTTAGATAAGGCCCTTGCTATTGTTGTTAAGATATTAATGAACCCAGATGTCCCTTCCGCAAAGGCACCACATTTGATTATGGAGCTTCAAGCCATGTCTACAAAATTTGCAGTGCTTGCTTCTGTATACTCTACAATTGCTAAAGATAAAGCTGGTACATCTAATAATAACAAGAAAAATATTTACTATTCAGTAAAGGAGTCCATAGACAAACTTGTAGATGCACTTAAGTATGTCGTTAGGTACAACTCATAATGGGAAGAGATATTGTAAAAAACCTTAAATTTAAAAAACATACAGGTAAATTTTTTGACCCTGAACTTTTTGCCCAGCTACTTGATGAGTCATACAGAAATACAAAACGTGCAGACGGCCTAATGACAAAAAAATCATTTAGCCCTAGCTCTTTAGGCTACGGGCACGGAAAGTGCCCTAGATACTGGTACATGGCTTTTTCTGGCGCAGTCTTTGTGGACGATAATGATGCAGTTGCTGTTGCAAATATGGCACAAGGAACTCAAGCTCACGAGAGACTACAAAAGCTCATTGCTACTATGCCAGAGTGGAGAGCGGAAGAAGAAGAGATCATTAATGAGTATCCTCCAATTCGTGGCTTTATAGATCTTATTATGGAGTATGATGGTGAAACGGTTATCGGCGAAATTAAAACGGCAAAGCAAGAGGTATGGGATACAAGACAGTCTGAAATGAAATCCACCACAAACCATATGCTTCAACTTCTTACTTACATGAAACTAAAAAATGCCAAAGAGGGCTTCTTTTTATATGAAAATAAAAACACACAAGAGATATTGATTATTCCAATTTCTATGAATGATAAAAATAAAAAAATTATTGAGGATGCATTCCTATGGATGCAAGAAGTTTATGATAATTTTAAAAATGGAGATTTGCCAATGCGTCCAGCGGGCGCAACAAAATCAAAAATGCCATGCACATATTGTCCAGTTAAAAAATCATGCTACGACAAATCAGGCCCTATTGGAACAGTGCAAATAGAATTATACGAGGCACCATTAATATGATATGCTTTAATAAAGATTGTGCAATAGATTTTGATGCAAAAACGCACAATCAAAAATATTGCTCTAATGAATGCTGCAGAGTTGCAACAAACAAAAAAATTATGCAAAAGTATTATGAAAAAAAAGCTATTAGAAATGGCGCAGTACGAATATGCAAAAAATGTAATGCTCAACTAAGTCGGTATAATCATTATGAAATTTGCTCAAGTTGTGAAAAAAATAATGCCATAAGGCATAGGAAATCTGTTTTAGGGATGATTGATGAAGCTAGCCAGCCTGGTTAAAACAAAAGCAAACAGGGTGCTGGGAATAGACGCATCCACAAGCTCAATAGCTTTTTGCCTCATGGAAAATGACGTACCATTAAAGTGGGGCAAAATTAATTTAAATGGAAACGATATATATGAAAAAATATATGATGCTAAAAATAAAATGTTTGTAATGCTAGACGAACTAAAAAGCGATTATATTGCTGTAGAAGGAGCCATACTTGTCAGATCACCAGATGCTGTGATAAAATTGTCTTATGTCTATGGAGTTGTTATTGCTGAGCTTATGTCTACTGGTGCTAAGGTTATTACTATTAGCCCATCCTCGTGGCAGGCGTACATTGGCAACAAAAATCCGACAAAAGATGAGAAGTCTGCAATAAGAGCGTTGAGCCCAGGGTATGCGGATTCCTGGTATAAAAACAAATTACGAAATATGAGAAAGCAGAGAACTGCTGATTACTTTAATACAAAGTATAATCTAAATGTGGTGGATTTTGACGTGGCAGATAGCTTTGGTATTGCACATTATGCTAACAAAGTATTAACAGAGCGATGAAATTTTATCAAAGTAAGGAATGGCTATATAGAAGATATGTAGTGCAAAAGAAAACTGTTACCGAAATAGGAGCCGAATGTAGCGTTTCCGCCATGACTATACAAAGATACTTAGAGAAATTTGGTTTAATTAGAAAATGATTAAAAATATATTTATTATTGGAGAAAGCCAGATTGCATATGCATCTGGAGGTGTTGTCCATGCAGGTCCGTTAAGAGCTCTTGAGTATGGCAATTTCAGTAGAAGCAAGTCGGGCTACGAATTAAAGTTTTTATGGCAACATAGCAGAACAGCTTTTGGGGTAACCTATAAGTATCTTGAAGATCTTTTTAAAAATAATATGTTAGATCTAGGTGAAAACTCCGTTATTGTTTCTGAATTTGGCGGAATGGATGCAGCTCTAAACCAGTATCAAAAGCATGGCAATATGGAAAGTGTTCTTACTAAATATTTTACTGATATATTAAAGTTTTGTAAAGACTATAATACTAAATTAGTCCTAATGACACCTTGGTGGCTGGTCGAAGACGATGAGTTTTATAAAACGTGGGATGATATTACATTGCTATTTAGAAGATTATCTGAAGACAATAATTTACCAGAACCAATTGAGGTTATGTACAATGTTGTTGGTAGGGTATATCCAGTTTTAGATGAATGGAAGCACCATACGCCAGAAGACTCAGAAAAAATAGTTGATTATGTTATTTTAAAAGTCTCGGAGTACTATAATTAAAAATGATAGAAAGCATATTTATAATAGGGGATAGCCAAATAGCCTACGCATCTGCGGGTGTAAAGATACCAATGAATGGTAAACATCTTGCATACGGATCTCATAGCAGATTAAAGTCGGGATACAACTTAAAATTTTTATGGCAAACTAGCAGGGGTGCATATAAAGTAGATTTTGATTACTTAAAAGATTTATTTAAAAATAATATTTCTGATTTGGGAGAGCATTCTGTAATTATTTCAGAATTTGGAGGTATGGACGCAGTTATGGAGTATAACAAAAAATATAAAAATGTTGATAGTGTAATGTATAAATATACTTCAGAAATAATTAGATTTTGTAAAGAATATAATACTAAACTAATCTTTATGTGCCCATGGTGGATGTATGAAGATGATGAAACTTATCAGCCATGGGAAGATGTAACCGTACTACTTAGAAAAATTTCACAAGAAAATGACTTGCCAGAACCAATTGAGGTAATGTATAATGTTATTAGCAGAAAATATACAACGATAGATGAATTTAAACATCATACCCCAGAAGATTCTGAGCGTATTGTAGATTATGTAATTTCAAAGGTGGATGAATATTATGGCTCTTAGGGCAGTTTTTCCAGATGTAAAAGAATTTAGATGTAGTGATCTGTACCTTCAATCAGTAAGCGCACCAGCAGGTAATAAAATTTGGTCTGCCTGTCATGAAATTGCACAATTGCTAATTGATAAAAATATATCCTATGGCAATTCGGCCCTGGAGCCAACAAGAATATTTTCAACGGCGGACCCAGCAGAGCAGTTAAAGGTCCGTATTGATGATAAACTAAGTAGGGTAAAGAACAACCAAGGATTTTCTGGAGACAACGATATTGATGATTTAATTGGATATTTAGTCCTATATAAAATTGCAAAGGCTAAATCCAATTGACATTTTAGTTGACTGAAAGTATACTGTATATCTATGGAAATTGAATTAGCTGATCATTATGATCGAATGAACAAGGTAGTTGAAGAACTACTTAAAGGTAACAACGCAACAAAAATATCTACTCTAACGGGTTTTAAAAGGTCAGAGGTTATAGAGTATATAGATGAGTGGAAAGAGGCCGTTAGAACGGATTCTGGGGCTCGTGAGAGGGCTAAGCAGGCGATCTCTGGTGCGGACCAACACTATGCAATGCTAATTAAAGAGGCCTGGAAGACGGTAGAGGATGCAGACCAGCTTGGGCAACTAAACGTAAAGGCAACCACATTAAAATTAATTGCAGATATTGAAGGAAAAAGAATAGGAATGCTTCAAGAAGTTGGCCTACTTGATAATGCAGAATTAGCAACAGACCTTGCCGAGATGGAAAGAAAGCAAGAAGTATTGGTTAAGATATTAAAAGAAGTAACCGCTGTTTGCCCTAAATGCAAGCTAGAGGTTGCAAAAAGATTATCCCAGATAACTGGGATAGTAGAGCATGTGATAATAGATTTAGAAGAGTCAAGTGGATCTTAATTTTAATGATTTGATTGACATCCTGGATGGCGAAGAGTTTGATGAAAGACCAGTCGATCTAAAAACTTTTGTAACAGATAAGCAGTATCTTGGCCTTCCAGAACTTTCTGAGCATCAATACACTTTAATTGAAAAAAGTTCTCAGATTTATAAAGAGGCTACGCTAGTAAAGTTGTTTGGCGAAGAGGGAACATTAAGATACAGGCAGACATGTAATGAAGTAATTGCACAATTAGGAAAAGGAAGCGGTAAGGATTACTGCTCAACAATCTCCGTTGCCTATATTGTTTATTTGTTGCTGTGCTTAAAAGACCCAGCGACATACTATGGGAAACCCCCAGGAGATTCAATTGATATTATTAATATTGCAATTAACTCACAACAAGCGAACAATGTTTTTTTTAAAGGATTTAAAACAAGAATAACAAAATCTCCGTGGTTTATCGGAAAATATTTTGAAAAAGCATCTGAAATTAAATTTGATAAAAATGTTACAGTATACTCAGGTCACTCAGAAAGAGAAGCGTTTGAGGGTTATAACGTACTTGTAGTTGTGCTAGATGAGATATCGGGCTTCTCTCTTGAAAGCACCAGTGGGCATGATCAGGCAAAGACTGCAAGCGGAATATATGAGATGTACAGGGCATCAGTTGATTCACGTTTTCCAGATTACGGAAAAGTAATTTTATTATCATTCCCAAGATTTAAGAATGATTATATTCAGCAAAGATACGCAGATGTTATTGCAGAAAAAGAAACCATATCTAGAGTATATAAATTTAAGCTAGACAACGATTTGCCAGATGAGACCGCAGGCAACGAATTTGAGATATCCTGGGATGAAGACCATATTGTGTCTTATAAATATCCTAGGGTGTATGCTATAAAAAGGCCTACGTGGGAAGTAAACCCGACTAGAGATATTAATGACTTTAAGATATCATTTTACAGAGATCCAGTAGACGCACTTGGTAGATTTGCCTGCATGCCCCCAGAGGCTATTGATGCATTTTTTAAATCAAGAGATAAAGTAGAAAAATCTTTTAACAATTTGGCATTGGCAACAGATGAGCACGGAAGATTTGAAGAATGGTTTAAACCAGAAGACTCAAAAGAATATTTTATCCACGTCGACCTTGCACAAAAACATGACCATTGTGCAGTTGCAATGTCCCATATTAAAAAATGGGTAAACGTAAAAGTAACAGATACCTATTCTCAGCAAGCTCCGATTGTAGAAGTAGACTCAGTAAGATATTGGACCCCTACATCTGATAAATCTGTTGATTTTACTGAAGTAAGGGATTACATATTGTCATTAAGATCAAGAGGGTTTAATATAAGAATTTGTACTTTTGATAGGTGGAACTCTCATGACATGATGCAGCAACTTAAGCAGTATGGTATAAATACCGAGACTTTATCTGTTGCAAAAAAGCATTACGACGACATGGCTATGGTAGTTCTAGAAGAAAGACTTTCTGGGCCACACATCAATCTTTTGATAGACGAGCTACTTGAGTTAAGAATTATAAGGGACAAGGTGGATCACCCACGGAAAGGCTCAAAAGATTTAGCCGATGCAGTCTGTGGGTCAATATATAATGCAATAAGCCTCACTAGACCAGCTTTTGGGGAAGTTGAGGTTCACACTTATGATTCTATTGTATACGATAATGTTAAAGATGAGGAAGAAACTAGGTATAATATGATAAGACCACCCAGAATACCAATAAGCTTGGCAAACGCTATAGAGAATATGGAAATAATATGAGTATATATCAAGAAAAAGCAAAAGATTGTAAGTGCTGCGGTAAGCATGTACCATTACCAATAATCCTAAAAGAATTTAATAGAACTACACTGTGTCCTACAACGTATTATAATGTTTTAGAGTACAGTAAGCTTTGGGAAAAAATTGGACATAGGCCTCCAGGTAACTTAAGTAAACATTTTTCAGAGTATGTACAGCAAGTAGTTCAGAATAGTATTGACAACGGCAAGTCAGTTTAGGTATACTTACAACTAGGCAACAGTAGCTTAGTTGGTTAAAGCCCCGAACTCATAATTCGGTAATCCTCGGTTCAAGTCCGAGCTGTTGCACAGAAAGGTAAGTAGATGTTGTATTCAATTGGAGATAGCCATCAGTTTAGAATGGCTTTGTCTGGACAAGGCGAAGCAGTAAGCTATTGCAGCTGGATTGGCCGAACTCCGCCAGATGACGATATCCCAAATCCATCAGAATGTGCATCTACTCACGTTGCACGTGCAGTGGGACTCAGAGCAGATATGTATTTTTCTGGCTTCAGGGGCGCCAGTGCATACTCATCAACATATACAAATGGTGGATACCCCTGCATTCTTAAAACACTTGATTCTAATTCTGTCGTACTCCCATCATTTGGATATATTGATGTTAAAGCACACTTGCCACATAAAAAAAATACTGAAGAGGTTGTATCTCGTTATGTCGGTAAAACTCTTTCATTTTTTAAGGGACATCAAATACGTTTTGTAAATCCTATACCACAATTTGTTAACGCTATCGGTAGTGGATCACCGAACTATGATTTTGATGACAGATTCCCATATTATGAAGAATTTAAGTATTTTTTAAAAAAGCATGTATCTGAAGAAGGTTTAAAAGACCCAATATCCATAGAAGATATTCTGGGTGTTGATAGACTAGATGAATCATTTGAATGTCATGAATGCCTAGCATGTGATCAGTATAAAGAAACAGATATTAAGCTTGACCATTTAAAAAAGCCATTTAGCCAAAAAATAGTTAACGGCATACTAGATGCCATGGGGTATTAAAATGAATGATGAACAATATCATAATGAAAAACTAGCTCACTACTTAGAGATAGGAGCAATCAGGGTGGCTGGGGTAGATAAAGATGGAGAAATTGTATATGAAATAGACGAAGATATTACTCAATCTCTTGCCCCCGAGCTGTGGGAATCACATATGAATTATGTAGATGAATCACTTATTGAGCTATATGAAGAAGGATTAGTGGATGTTGAATACGATGAAAATTTAGAAGCCACATTAATGTTATCCCCAGAAGGATATAAGATTGCAAAAGAAAAAGGAATTATACCGCTAGAAGAGGGGGATATTTTTAATGCCGACAATTAATTTTGACGATGATGTTTTTGAGAATAGAAGGTTCTTATTCCAAAATATAGCTAAAGCTTTCCCAAACAACCCGTGGGTAATAAAAGCTACCGAAAAAATGAAAAGTTATTCAAAAGATGAATATTCTTTTATGCTTAAAGAAGCTTATGCTTTCCAAGATAGTTTTGATAAAGCAATTAATTTGGGGATATCCGCAAAAACAAAAGAGGCCCATGATCTTTTTGTTTTATTTATTAAGCATATCAGGTGGTTTTTTGAAATAGATGCAGATACTTATGATGAATTGATACAGCTATGCAGTCCAAACATGAATCAATTTCTTATTGTTAATAAATCATATTCTGATTTATTATACGATATGCTTATTGAATATAGATTAGAAATGGGAATATAATGAAAGCAATTGTTGTAAAGTCGTTTGGTGGACCAGAAGTTATGGAATATGTTGACTACAGGGATCCAATACCAAATAGTAACCAGGTAGTAGCGGATACTAGAATGATTGGCGTAAACTATGCCGACACCTATCAAACAGAAAATACTTATTTAGTTCAGTCCCTACCACCAGTCATACCTGGCATTGAGGCTTCCTTTATTCTGGACAATAAATTATTTGTAGGTTACACATCAAGCGGTGCTTATGCAGAAAAAATTATTATTAATAAAGACAAAATGTTTGAGGTTCCAGAAGGCGTGACTGAAGAAGAAGCCCTGTCTGTCATATGTCAAGGATCCACAGCATATGGAATTGTAAACGATGTCTGCAATATATTGCCAGGTGACGTTGTTTTGGTCAATGGTGCCTCAAGCGCAGTCGGAATGATTTTAATTCAGCTGTGTAAACTTGCTGGTGCTACTGTAGTAGGAGTTACTTCAAGTGAGCAAAAGATAGAATTTATTAAAACTCTAGGTGTAGATTTTGCTTTTCTAGATACTGAAATAAATAAAATAATAAAGTCAATAGGGTGCAGGCCAAAATTTATCATGGAATCATACGGAGGCAAACATTTCATGGGGTACTACGCAATGCTTTCTACTGGTGGACACATATGCTCATACGGAGCTTCATCTAGAGATGGACTTCCATCTATTCAGATAAGAGATTTGCTTAAGGACACAAAGACAGTCTCTGGATTTTGGGGAACTGCCTTATTCTTACATGACTCAGATAGATTAGCAAATGTTGTAAATGCATTATTTGATTTAATTAAAAATAAAAAGATTAAGATTATTATCGGAGATAAGATGAGCCTAAAAGATGCAAAGATCATGCATGAAAAAATAAGAGATAGAATAACACTTGGAAAACTTATTTTAACAAATGATATCTAATCAAAGAGATAACTTTTTTTCTCTAGGATATTTTGGAGAGTTGTCTCCAAATACTGAAGAATTTAGTTTAAGATACGAAAAAGAATTAGGTTTGGAGGTTGATCTAAGTATAATTTATCAATATAACAATATTGGGTTTAGGTGTGATAATTTTATAAAAGAGCATGTCGGGACGCACGTATTGTTTGGAGGATGTTCCGAAACAGAGGGGGCGTCTAATTTACTAGAGGACACATGGTCACATGTTTTATATAATAAAATTAAAAACGACATCAATGCGTCTGGCTACTATAATGTTGGTAAAACTGGCTTGACGACCCCATTAATTATATTAAATATTTTTCAGTATATTAGTGATTATGGAATTCCAGATTACATATTTCTACAACTTCCAGATCACAGCAGGTACCTTTCCTGGTCAGAAGAAAAATTAATTCATCCAGTATATAAAAATAAAAAAGAGCTAACAAAATTAGATTCTAAATTTTTAGATTTTTTTACTAAAGGTGGCGAAATTCCTGAGCTTAATATAAATATATTTTTTAGTAATTTTATTTTAAGAACATTAATTCAATTTTGCAAAATAAATTCTGTAAAACTTTATTGGTCCACTTGGCACCCAGATAGTTACCCTATTGGAATATTTACAGAGTATGATTCTTCGGATTATGTTTTAACTGCACCGTCAGGGAAAGATCATTGGGGCATTAAGATAGAGGATTTAGTCGCAAGGGACGGCTTTCATTTTGGCAAAGGGTTTCATAAAGTATGGGCAGAAAAGTTTTATGAGGAGTTTATAAATTATAAAAATAATTAAAAGAATGCTGGTTAAAAGAAAAATAAAAAAGATTATGAAAAATAGAAAGTACATATACTAATGATAATATTAGGGGTTAATGAAACATCTCATGACGCATCACTATCTTTAATTAAAGATGGTGAGATATTATTTGCAGGACATTCTGAAAGATATAGCAAGAAAAAGAATGACTGGTATATTGCTGACGGCTTGATTGAGGATGCCTTATCTTATGGCGCACCTGATGCTATCGCCTACTACGAAAAACCTCTTCTAAAAGCCTCCAGACTGCTTCTAAGGGGCGGTTCTGGGGAATGGAAGCCAAGATTCAATATTTCAGGTATACCTAAAAAATCTTTTAGCCACCATTACTCTCATGCAGCAGCAGGATACTATACAAGTAAATTTAATGACGCCGCAATAGTGGTACTAGATGCTATTGGAGAATACAATACATCAACAATATGGGTTGGAGAAGGTGAAAAAATTAAGTTGAAATATAAACAAAACTATCCAGTTAGTTTTGGATTATTCTACTCAGCTTTTACTCAGCTAATCGGACTTATGCCAAATCAAGAAGAATATATAATGATGGGTATGGCAGCACACGGAGACTGGAAAAAGTATTATAAGGAAGTAGATGATTATTTTCCAAGTTATGATAAGCAAAAATATAATTTTCATAAGGGAATCACCGACTGGGGCTGGATTTCAGAACAAGATAAATTTGATATTGCTGCAGCAGTACAAGTAGTTTATGAGCAAAGACTAAATCAATTTATGCGTATGGCAAAGTCTCTTACTGGTAAAAACAATTTAGTATTTATGGGTGGGTGTGCTCTTAACTCTTCAGCAAATACTTTGTTGTGGAATATATTTGACATGATATGGATAATGCCAAACCCTGGAGATGCTGGAAGTTCTTTGGGTGCCGCTGCAGCATTGTACGGTAAACATTTGGAATGGAAGTCTCCATATTTAGGCCATGATTTAGGTGGAGAGTACCCAGTTCAAAAAATTATTGATGGCATATTAAAAGATGGTGTTGTTGCAGTTGCATCAGGAAGAGCAGAATACGGACCAAGGGCACTTGGTAATAGAAGTATACTTGCGGATCCTAGAGATCCTAATATAAAAAATAAAGTAAATTTAATTAAACAAAGAGAGCTGTTTAGACCCTTTGCTCCAGTTGTTATGGCGGATCATGCATCTAAATGGTTCGATATGGATTTTGAAAGTCCATATATGCAGTATACAGTTAAATGCTTGCAGCCATCAAGGGTTCCTTCTGTTGTTCATTTTGATGGAACATCTAGAGTACAAACAGTAACAAGGGATCAGCATCCAGGATTACACAGAGTTTTAAATAAATTTTATTTACAAACTGGAGTTCCAATGTTATTAAATACTAGTTTAAACATAAAGGGCCAACCTCTATTAAATGATATTCAAGACACTATTGACTGGCAACAATATTACGGGTATAATATATTAACATAAACCTTTGTAGCTCAGCGGAAGAGCAACAGACTTCTAATCTGTTTGTCGCTGGTTCGATTCCAGCCAGGGGTGCCCTAGCAAAAAGAAAGGTATACTTATAATATGAGCAGTAAAATTTTGGTAGCAATTATTAGCGCTAATGAGAAGGATTTAAAACAAACTGTTTTAAGCGCTATAGATAATGCAGATAACCCAGACAATCTATCATTTGTCATATTTGATTCATGCCTGAACGGCTTTACAAAAACTGATTTTACAGATATTAAAAATGTTTTTTATATGAATATGGAATTTAGTGGGACACAAGGTGTCGGCCTGGCTAGACTAATTGCTTCATCTATTATTATGCCAGACACCAACTACGTTTTGCAGCTAGACTCACATATGATATTTGTTAAACATTGGGACACCACAATAGTGGAATGCTTTAATAAACTTGAAAAGATAGCAAAAAAACCAATCATCAGCTCAAGAGCGCCAGCATGGACTTATGATGAGTCGGGCAGTATTTTATATGCCGAAGTATCAAATAGTCCTCAAAAATTAATATTTAAAGACTCAGAGGTTTCTGCATTTCAAGACGGATACCCAACAATAGAAGGTGTTGGTTTTGAAAACGGTGATTATATAGAACACAATTTAATATCTGCTCAATTTACTTTTAGCAGGCCAGACTTATATTCTGAAATTTTGCATGATCCCAGGATTGTTTGGGGTGGAGATGAGCCAATATATTCTTTGCGTGCGTGGTGCAGAGGATACCAGATGTTTTCTATTAAACCAAACATATGTTTTCACTATAATAAAAAAACAACTAAAGGTGCCCATGGGAAAGACAACAAAGATGATTGGAGAAGCTTGGCAAATAATGACTCAAGGCTTTTCCCGTTTTATATGAAAAGGTACAATGAGGGTAAAAGGATTATGCGAGAAATTCTGTTGGGTGACTATATAGGGTATTGGGGTGCCCCATCAATTGAAAAATTAAAAGAATTTGAGGCAGCTTGTGAAATAGATTTTACAAAATTTTACAAAATTTTAGATGAAAGATCAAGTGTATTATGATATACTTGTGTAGAGATTAAGGTAAATTAATGATTATACAGGTTATAGGCTTGCCAGGAGCAGGCAAAACTACGTTTGCAAAAGAACTTGCTGATAGAATTAATGCTATACATTTAAATGCCGATGCAGTAAGAGCGGAATTAAATAAAGATTTAGGGTTTAGTCCAGAGGATAGGCTTGAGCAAGCTCGCAGAATGGGTGCCCTTTCAAGACTACTTTCAAATCAAGGATACCATGTGGTTGTAGATTTTGTTAACCCAACAGCAGAAACAAGAGCATCATTTGGAAATCCAGACAAAGTAGTTTGGATGAATAGAAAACCAGTTCGAGATTTTCCAGATACAACAGCTATGTGGGAAATGCCAGCAAACCCAAATTTAACGTTTGATGACAGAACAGAATACACAGATGCAGCAAGAATTGCATGTGTTGATTTTCAGCTCCATGATTGGCGTCAGCCAACTACATTGATGCTTGGAAGATATCAGCCATGGCATGAAGGGCATCATGCTTTGTATCAAGAGGCGGGAACCAGAACTCCTCAAGTAATGCTAGGTGTTAGAAATACGTACAAGACAAGCGAAAAAGATCCCTTAGATTTTGAACAAGTAAGGGGATATATTGCACAAGATCCAGTAATGGACAAAGCGATGGTTATTAAGATGCCTAATATAACTAACATTGTATATGGTCGTGATGTCGGATATAAAATTGAGCAAGTGTCGTTAGGAGCAGAAATTGAATCTATTAGTGCTACTCAAAAGCGTAAAGAAATGGGTATATGAGTCCGCCGATGCTATGGCAGACAACGAAATAAAGCTTTACGAGCAATGGTTTAAGAAAGAAGAAGATGAACGTAACTAAACAAAGATCAGCACTAAAAGCAATTACTTGGCGTGTTATAGGTACAGCAGATACTTTTGTTTTGTCATATTTTATAACACATAAAGCAATAACGGCTGCATCAATTGCAGGGTTTGAAGTACTAACAAAAACAATACTTTATTACTTCCATGAACGTGGTTGGAATAAAATTAAATGGGGGAGAGAATAATGTTTGAGTATTATGTAAAGAAAGTAAGCAAGGTTGTAGACGGAGATACAATTGATGTAGAAATTGATTTAGGTTTTGATATCTCCTTTAGTTCAAGGGTAAGACTTGCTGGCATTGATACTCCAGAGAGTAGAACAACTGACAAGATAGAAAAAGCCCTAGGCTTAGAAGCAAAAGCTTACTTAAAGCATGAGATTGATGCAGCCAAATCTGTTGTTATTAAAACAGAAAAAATGGACTCATCTGAAAAGTATGGTCGTATTTTGGGTTGGGTATTTCTTGACGGAGCATCTGTATCATTAAATGAAAAGATGATTGCGGATGGACATGCATGGGGATATATGGGAGAAACAAAGATTAAAGACTTTGACGCATTAGCAAAAGCTAGGAAGAAAAGCGGGAAGTAATGCCAGTATACGAATATAAATGCTCATATGATGATGCACATCCAAAAATGTCAGTACACAGGGCAATGACTGAGAGCGACCCTGGGTATACATGCGTAGAATGTGAGTCCGAAATGACACGATTTTTTACTACAGTTGGCGTACAGTTTAAAGGAAATGGCTTTTACAAAACAGATAATCCCAAGTAATTTGAACTAGCATTCTGCTATACTTACTAAGTAAACAAAAATATTGTATTACTTGGGGGACTCTTGATTGAACAAAAAATTAAGAATATTTACAGCCTTCCTGCTATCAGTAGGTTGGCTTTTTGCTGGTCCCTCCCAAGCTAATGCTGCAGACACACTAATAAACGGATCCTTCTCGTCAACTGGTGGTGGATGGTCTGGGGCAAATATCACTGGCTCATCAAACAATAATGCCTCCTGCGACAATGGTGGCCCAAGTATGGGCGCTTGGGATGACGATGCACTTGCTATGTCGTATGTTAACACGCCAGTTACTCAAGTAGTAACAATATCTCAACCATCTGCAGTTGTTTTTACAGTAAATGCTCGGAATAGATCAGATGTTCCTGGAGCACAAGCAACAATTAGACTTCAAGATTCTAATCAAAATATTTCAACAGGCGGCAACTATTCTACTAGCGGAATTAATAAAACGCTAACAGTAACAACCACATCTCCAAATGAAAATGTAACAATAACAATAAGCGGAACAGACGGATTAGGCTGGGCTGGATGCTACGGAACTATATTTACTAATGCCTCTTTATCTGTGACACCAACAGTTGTTAAAACCATTGGAGCCCCAAGAAATTTAACGATATCTAGCAATGATACATCAACTGTATTAAGCTGGGAGGCACCCAATACTGGCAACACACAACCAGAAAGATATGCGATAAGCTTTAATTGTTCTGGGTGTAACGGTTGGGGAATTGCCACTGGAAATGTTGGCGGACCAAATTCTTTAAACACAACAATAACAATTGATAACTCTCTACTTGAAAGTTTAATGCCAAGCGGTACGGTATGGTCATTTCATATTAGATCAGATAATGATACATTAGCCCTGTACTCTGCAAATTCAAATGTTGTTACATTAAAAATTGGAAAGACTGCAGAAGAAATTGCAGCAGAGCAAGCAGCAGCAAATCAAAGCGCAGCAAACATTGTTATTGGATCAATTACAAACTCTAACTGGACCACAGCCCGTAGCCAATATAATGCATTGACAAGTGATCAAAAAGCACTCGTTAGTAACTATCAGTTATTACTAAATGCTGAAGCAGCAGCAGCACAGGCTGCTATTGATGCAGAGAACGCAAGATTAGCAGCAATCGCTGCAGAAGCAGCAAGAGTAGCAGAGGTTGCAAGACTGGCAGAGGTGGCAAGGTTAGCAGAAGTAGCAAGGGTTGAAGCAGAAGCAGCAGCAGTCTTAGCAGCACAGCAAGAAGCAGCAAGAATAGAAGCAGCAAGGGTGGCAGCAGTAGCAGAGGCAGCAAGGGTTGAGGCTGCTCGTGTAGCCGCTATTGCAGAGGCTGCAAGGGTTGAAGCAGCCAGAGTAGCAGCGGTAGCAGAGGCGGCAAGGGTAGCAGCAGCAGCAGAGGCTGCAAGGGTTGAGGCAGCACGAATTGAATCTGAAAGATTAGCAGCAATCGCTGCAGAAAATGCCAGACTTGCAGAAGTTGCAAGGGTAGCGGAAGAAGCAAGATTAGCAGCACTGGCAGTAGAGAAAGCAAAACAGGATGCCATCAATGCAGAAAATGCTAGGCTTGCCGAGGTAGCAAGACAGTCTGCAATTAAAGCGGAGGCTGATCGTGTAGCAGCAGAACTAGCAGCAAAGAAAGCAGAAGAAGAAAGAGTTGCTGCAGCATTAGCAAAGGCCAAGGCAGAAGAAGAAGCAAGAATTGCTGAAGAGAAAAGATTGAAGGCTGAAGAAGAAGCCAAAGCAGCAGAAGAGGCTAGACTAAAGGCTGAAGAAGAAGCAAGGCTTGCTGAAGAGAAAAGAAAGAAAGCGGAAGAGGATGCTCGTATAGCGGAAGAGCAAAGAAAGAAGGCAGAAGAAGAAGCAAGAATTCAAGCAGAAAAGGATAGGCTTGCAGCAGAGGCTGCTGCTAAGGCAGAGGCGGATAGACTGAAGGCAGAGGCTGAGGCAAAAGCCAAGGCAGAAGAAGATGCACGACTTGCAGCAATAAAGAAAGCAGAAGAAGAAGCCAGAGCCAAAGCAGAAGCAGACAGGCAGGCACAAATTGCTAAAGATAAAGCAGCAGAAGAAGCAAGAATATTAGCAGAGCAAAAAGCTAAAGAAGCGGAGGCTGCAAAAATAAAAGCAGAGGAAGATAGAAAGATCGCTGAGCAAAAGGCTTTGACTGACGGAAAGATTACAGCAGAAGATACTAAAAGGGTTTTAGAAAATATTAACTCTGATGGTAAAGTAACTCAAGCAGAAGTTAAAAATATTGTAGAAGCAATTAAACAATCAGATGCTCCATTAACTGTTGAGCAAAAAGATTTAATTGCAACAGTTGTTATTGCAGCAGCAGTATCTTCTGGAGAAAATGTAACAGCAGAACAAATTCAAGATGCTGGAATTCAATATAAAGATCTTCCACCAGAAACACCAGTTGAAGTTAGAACATCTGAAAATGGAGAAACACTTGTTATTACTGCAGAAGTTGCTGCAAATGTAGAATTAGTTACAGATGCGGGAGCATTATTAGAAGCAGTATTTACAGACCCAGGGGCAGCAGTAGCAGCCATTGGTAGTATAGGTGCTGACATGACTACAGGAGAAAGAGAAGAAGCAACTAAGATGGTTGTAGCAACAGTCATCGCAACAGGTGCAGCAATAAATGCTGTTGGTGCAGCAACGGCGGGAACCACTGGAGGATCTAGCAGAAGCAATTCTGGAGGATCAGGTGGAGGAGGAGCCTCTGGCGATTCCAAGGGAATAAGGAGAAGAAGACCATGATAAAGAAAATAATGCAAGATATGATAGACCAACTTTGGACACTTCTAGGTATGTTTATTGCCTGGGTAGTCCTTGATGGTTCCGCAAAAACAGTAGTAGGTTATGCAATTGTATGCACACTAATTGCGTGGGCAGTAACGTATCCTATTAGAAACAAAGATTGGGATGATAAAGAATGAAAGATAAATTGATGTGGGTAATCACCCTAGGAATATTAGGATTTATAGGCCTTGTAGTTATTGGAGAATACTCTTCAATGTTAATGCAACAAGCAAAATTTGGAGAAAAGTATTCAACTAACTCAGATGCAATTGCATTAGTTCAAAATGCATTAGTAGGATTAATAGGAATTATTGGCGGATACTTTGCAGGAAAAGGTGAAAAGTAATGGCTAAAGCATACATAGAAGAGCCGACACAAGTAGGCTCAGGAGCAATTGCAAACATCAATAATATTGTAATGCGTATAATTGCTGTATTTGCAGCCTCTGGACTATCCGTAATTGGAGCAGGAGCAATTGTAGGGATTGAAACCTATAAAGCAGTTATATTGGCTGGAACCCTTGGAGTTGCAACTGTAGTTGAAAAGCTTGCTCGTGGATTCTTAGATGATGGTAAATTAACAGTATCAGAAATAAATTCGGCATTTTCAGCAGTAGATAAAAAAGCCAATAAAATTTAATATAAATACAAGTCGACTAAAAAACCTTTAAAGTGGTATAATGTACTTATGACACAAGTCTATCACAAACTAGGAGAGTAAAATGGCAGAGGCACAAGGCTCAGCAGCAAGATTAGTAGAAGTAGCATTAGCAGAAGTTGGAACCATTGAGGGTCCAAAAGATAATGAAACAAAGTATGGTAAGTTTACAAAATCAAACTTCCAACCATGGTGCGGAAGTTTCGTAAACTGGTGCGGGAACGAGTCTTCCGTAAATATTCCTAATACAGTTTATACACCAGCAGGGGCACAAGCATTTATTAAAGCAGGTTCGTGGCAGATGTCAGAAGAAGCAACACCACAACCAGGGGATATTGCCTATTTTGATTTCCCATCAGATGGCGTCGATAGAATTTCTCATGTTGGCATTGTTATTAAAGACAATGGTGACGGAACCGTTGACACAGTTGAAGGAAATACTGCGGGAAACAAAAAGGGAGATCAACGCAACGGCGGAGAATGTTGTCGTAAAACTCGTGCATACAAAAAGAAAAATGGTTCAAAACTTCGCAGAAGTGAATTAGTTTCTATTGTAGGATTTGGAAGACCGTCATTTGGTAAGCCAGTTGTTAAGAAGGCAGCTTCTACAGTTAAAAAAACAGCATCTAAATCTAGTGGCGGAAAACCGTCAGCTGTTAAATAATTGTGAACAAATATAGCATAAGTATTGCAATAACAGCAGAAGTGGAAGCTTTTGATGAAAATGATGCAATGGATTATATTTCTGATATATTTGGCATAGACGATGAAATTAAAAGTGTTAAAATAGTCCGAATAGTAAAGAAGTAGATATGCAGTATGCTATTGTTACTGGGGCTACTTTTGGCATTGGAAAATCAATAGCCAATAGGTTATCGGATCAATACACAGTTATAGCCTGTGGAAGAAGAATTAATCTAATTGAAGAGTCTAGGAATATAATACCATTTAAATTAGACATAACCGACAATGATTCAATATCTGGACTATCTAAGTATATATCAGATAAATCTATTTCTATTCTTGTAAATTGTGCTGGTGGCGGTACTTCGGAGTTTAAGGATAATATTTTAAATCAAAATGCAGAAGATATAAGCAGTGACTTTATGTTAAATACCTCATCTACATTTAATTTAATCAAGTCGGTTGTTCCTAAAATGAATATATCTGATAACCCAATAATTATAAATATAACATCAATAGCTGGGCATGAGATACTTAACGCCACCCCATCTTACACAATAGCAAAACATGCTCAATCAGTTCTTACTAATATATTAAGACGTGACCTAGCTAAGTCTGGTGTTAGGGTTTCTGAAATTATCCCATCATCCGTAAATAGTCACAATAACCCAAGCATGTCAGATAAATGCCTTGATCCTTCAGATATTGCTGATATTGTATCTTATATATGTAATACAAAAAAACACGTTGATATAAACAGTATATCTATCGGCCATGTAAAGGAAATACCATTTTGCTCTTGACACACCCACTAAACGCTTGGTATAATTATGTTATATCTTAATGAAGCTGGCATTAATGTTTTAATAAAAAAAAATAAAGCAAATGCAACTGATATGTATTGGAATAATTATAGCTTCATAATATGGGAAAAAAATATTGGCGGATACTCTAATACAAGTGGTGTATATAGAAACAGTAGTTGGGGGATATCAAAGATTTTCCCAATAACAAAAAATGGAATATGGGAACTGCCAAAAAAATATGTCAAATATCTTAAATGATTTAAATTTAAATCCAGACAATCTAAACTGGTGGGATATATCTGCCTGCAGGGGAATGGACACTAATTTATTTTTTGATACCTATGAGTCTAATGAAACTGTTGCAAAAAATATAGATGAGTGTTGTTTATCTTGCCCAGTTATGAAGATATGCCACGAGTCTGGTGTTTCAAATAATGAATATGGGGTATGGGGTGGAGTTTACTTAAGTTCTGGTTTAGCAGATAAGCTAAAAAATTCGCACAAGACTAAAGAAATTTGGAAGAAAGTAAATAAAAAAAATGGCATCAAGTAATTTATACGACAATGTTCATTTTAAGCATGGCATAAACCAGTGGACTGGGGAGCCAAACAAGCCAGTATTTTATAGCGACGAGATGAGAAGGAAGCTTAGGGAAATTAAAAAACCTTTGCTTTTGATGATGGATATAGTAAAGTATCCTGAGTTTCTTGCTTTGAGGCTGTATGAAGATAACTTTATTCAATTCACTGGAATTGAAAAAGAGAAAGTTATTGATTATGTTTCAAAAGCTAAGAAAATGATTGAATCTTACGGTGTACGATGCGAACTTGAAGGGGTCCCGATTGAACACAGAAAACTATAATGTCTTGATCAAATCAGAGCAAGTTCATGGAATGGCTAGATCTATAGGTGCACATGCATCAATAGTTGAATACTCAAAACACGGTATCTATTATCAAGAAATAATAGAGAATGATGACCTTACATTCATGGAAGAGGAATAATTGGAAAAAATACTTTGTTACTCCTGTAATAAAACAAAAAATCAATTGCATATTAGAAAGTCTAATTTACTTACAATTAATTTATTTATGTGCCAAACATGCATAGATTTAAAATTTGAGCCACGATGGGTGATTATCCTATCTGGCAGATCAAATGGGCATGAGTTTGTTAAAGAATTCATTCAAAAGAAACGGTATCTTGGCGCAGATATATCTGCATCAGAACTTCTAGTTTAAAGTTGTTATACTGATATAATAGTTATACATGGAGCCACTATCTATAGTATTAGTTATCTGTTCAGCCATTTTAAGTGGTCTTGGGACAGCTATTGTCAATTCTTCTAGGGAATCCAAAAAAGAAAAAATACGGCAATATGAGCATGCACAGGATTTACTAAGAATAGACGTAAAAGATTTAAAAATTGAATTATATGAACTTGAGCGTGAACTTAATTCCTGGAAAGATAAGTATTATAAAGCCATGCAGGAATTAATAGAAATTAAAGCTGAATTAGAAAACGCCATAAATCAATTAAATCATATAGAATATCATGCGGAACTGGACACAGAATAATTAAAATAGTACAATAAATATATGACTTGTATCGTTGCTATTGCTCAAGGTGGTGTTGTGTATATGGGCTCCGACCATGCCGCATCAGATGATAAAACTGGATGGATTTTGGCAAGAAAAGAACCAAAATGTTTTAAAAATGGTCAGTATGGAATTGCATTTACAGATTCATTTCGTATGGGACAAATCCTTCAATATATGTGGACCCCTCCAAAATATACACCAACTAAAACAAACTCTGGTTTAGATAAGTTTATGAGAACTAAATTTATTGATTCTGTTAAGTCTGTATTTAAAGATCATGGCTATGGAAGTATAGGATCACCGTCAGAGGAAGATACGGGTGGAATTTTTATTGTTGGAGTATGCGGAAGACTTTTTACTATAGATGAAGATTTTCATGTTGGAGAAAACATTGTTAACTACATGGCAGAAGGTAGCGGTGGAATGGTAGCACTTGGAGCATTGTATGCTACTAAGAACCAAAAGAATCCACGTTTGCGATTAAAAGCAGCACTAGAGGCTGCAACTGAATTCAATATGAGCGTAACGGCCCCCTATACATACATTCAAGTTTAGTGTATAATTAATACATGGATATAAACCACCTAAGACCAGACTATAGCAGATCTATGGACATCAGGGGGTTTCCAATACACATATGTCCTTGTGGCTGTGAAGTATTTAATCTAAAGGTAATTTTTAAAGATTATGAGATAGCCAGTTATTTTTTAGATATGGAATGTGCCGCTTGTGGTACGTTGGCAACTGCGCCAACGCCTATAGATAGAAATGAGTTGCAATGAGAAATTCAAGAAGAATAGATCTACTAGAACTTGAAATATATAAGCTACATATAGAGTTAGATTTATTACATGAAATTATAAATACCGTAATATCCTCTATGTCTACCCAGATAGACAATCAAAGAATTGATTCTGGCAAGTGGTACCCACGTAAGAACCCACAGCAATAGTACTATTGACATTCACCAGTCAATTTAGTATGATTAGTATATGAAAAAAATAATCACGGCTCTAGTAGCCTCAATAGCTCTATGCTTAATACCAACAGCTAATGCTGCTGTATTAAAAAATACAACAGTAAATGTGCCGACATTGGCAATTCTAGACACAGCTCTAGACACTTCAATCCCCTCAATTAAATCAAGATTAATTGGTGAGGTTTGTATTTTAGATTGGGCAACATGCGCCAATGGCCAAAAGTTTATGGAAGGTCCAGGGGCGGCAGTCATCCCACTTAATCTAATGGTTAGTAGAGACTTAAACCACGGAACTCAGATGACATCTATTGCAATTGCAAATAACCCAAATATGAATATTCTGTTTGTCCGCATTATTGGGAACACTGCAAATGGAATGAGACAAACTACAGGAATTAACACTGTTCCAAATGCTTTGAAATGGCTGTATGAAAACAAGGATAAATATAATATTAAAGCAGTAAGCATGTCGCAAGGCCACCACAACCTACTGGCTAAAACAAACTACTGCCCAGTTACAAATACAGATTATTGGGTGGATTGGTTTTCAAAGTCTAACATTCCAGTATTTTTTCCCACAGGTAATGGTCGTGACAAAGCAAGAATTGACTGGCCAGCATGTATTCCATCATCCATTGCAATAGGCGGGGCAGAAGATTTTGATGAAACTTATGCAACATCTATTACTAGTAATTACGATCCCGTATTGACAGATTTTTGGGCACCAATATCAGCCAGAGTGCTATTCCCTGGAGGTGCAGAGGGTAACGCATTTGGAACATCTGTTTCAGTACAAATTGCAGCAGCAAAATGGCTAAGTGTGTCGTCATCAAAACCAACACTCACAATGTCACAAATGCTTGATCTAATTAAAAGAACTGCTAAGCCAATCACAAATTCTTTAAATCAAATAGGAATCGTAATGAGTGAACAGGGCGCAATAAATGGATAATAAGCTAACTGTATTAGAAGAAATTATAAAAGAGATTGGCGAGGAGTTGTACCAGAAATGGTACAACTCAATTGCTCTTGAAGATAGAAATGAGGCCGCATCAAAAGCACTTTCTACAAATGCTGGCGAGACGGCAATGTGGGTTATTCAAACATTCATGGAGAAGTTTAATAGCGCTGCGGACGAATTAAAAGGAGAGTAGTTTGATAGTTACAGATGAAAGCTTCGGTAGAGTACTAGATTCTCATAATCTAGTTCTTATTGATTTTTGGGCTCCGTGGTGTGGGCCATGCCTAAAGGTGTCTCCAATATTAGATGAGATATCTAAAGAGCTCGGATTGTGGGTGGGAAAGTTAAATGTTGATGAGAATCCTATTAAATCTGCAGAATACTCTGTAACCTCTATTCCGTGTATGGTATTATTTAAGTCTGGAAAGCCAGTCAAAACTATTATTGGGGCTAAACCCAAGCATATTATGTTGGAGGAGTTGTCAGAGTGGATATAGATTCCGATCCAGAGTACATCGACCACGTAGAGTTTGAAATATGGCTTAAAAATGGTTACGACAGGGGTTGGGTATCAGATGTGTTTTGCGACACACACGAAGGACCTCCTTTAACAGAAGAAGAAAGTCAAGAATGGGATGAAGGCGGAGACCCATGTTCATTTCATGTAAAAATAAATGCGCTAATGTAGCGACATTTGAGGTCTAAAAACGTCTTACATAGTGTGAACATGTCACAAATTTCTGGCTCGTGAAGAGACAGATAATAAAAGGAGAAATAAATAGAATGAAATCGTTCAAAAAAATATCAATTGCTACTGCTGCAGCTTTAGCAATCGTTGGATTTTCTGTAGCACCTTCTTCGGCAGCACCGCTTGCCGTTACGGTTGCAACAGTAAATAACGCAACAACTACGACAGCACCAGCAACAGTAGCAGTTCCATCAAGTAATGTCATTACTTCTGGAAACACTATTGCCTTGGCAGCAACAGCAGATACAGGCACAAGCGTTACTTTTACTGCTTCATCAACTGTAAAGTTGGTAACAGCACTTAACACAACAGATGCACCAAAGTCAGTCGCATCAGGTGTTTCAACACTTACAGTTACTTCTGCTGGATCAGCAGCAACAGTTTATGCTTATACAACTACAACAGCAGTCGGTACAGTAACCATTACTAATGGCTCGTACTCAACAATTGTTTACATCTCTGGTACTGCTGGAGCAGCATACAACCTAGGACTAACAGTTCCATCTGCAACAGCAGTGGGCACAGTTCCTACAATTGCTCTAACAACAACAGATGTATTCGGAAACTCAGTTTCAGATACAGCAACAGTAACATTGATCGGCTCAACATTTGCTGATGGTTCTGTTACAAAGTCACTAACTACAGCAACAGCAACAAACACTTCGACTGGAGCAGTTCTTGGAACTGTAACATCAGCCCTAGCAACATCAGTTGCTGGAGAAGTTACTGTAGTTGCTACAGGTCTTTCAACAGTAACAGCCGTAACTGGCCTTGCTGCACCAGTAAAGTCTGTCATTGCCAAGTTTACAGTTTCTGATCTTACGGGAATTATTGCAGGACTAAAGTCAGACCTTGCGGCATCACAAGCAGCGCTTGCCACTGAAAAAGCTTCAAATGAAGCAAACAAGTTAGCAAATGCAAAAGCTTTAGCAGATGCCAAGGTTGCATCAGATGCAGCTAAAGCAGTAGCAGAAAAAACTTTAGCAGATGCTAAGGCTAGTGGAGATAAGGCTCTTTCAGATGCCATTGCATCACATTCAAAGTTTGCAGCAGATGCTGCACTTGATAAGGCTAATGCGTCTTCTGCAGCACTAACTGCTAAGACTCTTTCAGATGCAACAGAAGCAAAACTAAAAGCTGATTATAATAAACTGGCTGCTAAATGGAACAAGGCTAATCCAAAGTCCAAAGTTTCACTAAAGAAGTAAGTATATTAAAGCAAAGGGGCAAGGCCTAGGCCTTGCCCCTTTATTATTTAAATGGTATTATTATTATATGAAATTTCACTATATGTCTTTATTTGAAGATAACTCTAAAGATGCATTAATAAGTATAGCCAACGCCGTACATGAGGTGGGATATGAATCATTACTTATAGTATATGATTCATTTTTAGATAATGCTGTTATTACTGTATCAAATACAATAAATAAAGATCATACTTTTAAATATATAATTGCGGTAAGAACATATTCTGTATCTCCAGAATATTTGGCGGGAATGTATGAAACATTTGAAAGAATTGCGCCAGGACGTGTCACTTTTAATATAATTCCAGGAAATATTAAATTTCAAGAAACAAGTTTAAGGGATGTTGTTTTAATTGAAGATCAAATTAAAACACAAGAACAAAGAGATCTTTATACATTAGAATGGCTTAAAAAATATAATAGGCTATCAATAATTAAAAACCTACCCCCACTTATGCTATCTGGTGATACTATAGATTTTCAAAAAGCTTGCATACAGTATGGAATTACCAATATAATCAAGCTAGATGATTTTTTATATCAACACGATAAAACATTATTAAAAAATGACAAGCAGATTGTATCTGTTGCGATATTAAATAAAGACACGCTTGATGAAAGCAATAAATATTTAAATAAAATTATTGGAACCCACGGTAAGACAACCATCTATGGTGATAAGGATCACATACATAAAGAGATTCTGAACTTAAAGTTAAAAGGAGTTACAGATATACTAGTACATCAGCTTCCCGTTCGAGGGCAAAGCTCAGAAATACACAATATAATAAAAGAGATAAGGAAATCAATTAATGGGTAAACATCTAGATAAAATGAAAAGGGCATTAGCTCAAAGACAGGCCGCAACCTACGCCCCTGGGGAAAAAAAGCCAGGTTCAATGAATATTAAAAAGACTGGGTACAGGGGTCAAAAGGCCAGAGGCCCTAAATAGTGTTTAGTGGTTTTTGCGAAATAAAGGACTGTAAAAATAAGTCAACAAGGCTCTCTGGAAAGCTAGGCGGACCAATAATAGACATCTGTGATGATTGCTGGCATAAGCAATACAAGTCCTAATCAACTAAATGCTATAATAGAGTCATAAGCGGAATACTAGTCCCGCTTAAATAAATAACCTATAGGAGTAATAAAATGTCAGACGGATTAAATTTAGACGGTTTTGCAACAGTAAAGCCATCAGCAACTAACGATATAAATGGTCACTATTCAGATAACACAGGATCAGCTTTCCCTTCAACAGATAAGTCAACACAAGATAGCTCAGGCGTCGGAACAAGCGGTAAGTAATAATGTCTATATTGGATCAAGAGCCAGTAGTAGAGGCTGCTACAGCTCCAGTAAGAGCAGTAGCTCCAACTACATCTAGTACAGATTGCACAAGAGACACAAGAGGCGAAGCCCCTTGTTCAGTTAAGAATTGTGAGAACTGCAACTAATGTGTATTATGTGTGGTTGCGGTAAGGCTGGGAATGGAGATATTACATCTCCAGACACCCCTATGATGGTCATCACTAACATCTTTGGTGGAGATATTGATAGCATGGATGAAAGTGGTCTTGATGACTCTGATTCAATGAGTACATCAACATCTACAGGAGCGGTCATAAACGATAATGACTAATAGTTTTCAAAAAGAAAACGGTACTAGCACGGTGCCACCAGCTAACGCTGGTGCATCTGCTGGCGCTGTAACATCTGCAGAGGCTACAGCAAAAAAGCCATATCAGGGTAAATTTAAATCTGGTGTGCAAACAAAAAGACCTCCAGTTAAAGTAGATATAAATAAGCACGGGATAAGAAGAGAAATAACTCCCCAGCAACCTAAAAAAACTGGAAGAAAAAAAGTTTAAGTATTTACAATGTGTCAGATTAGAACAAGCTCAAGTGATTTAGTTATTGATATGTCTAGAACAATTGATGATAGCGTTGATGTTGCAGAAGCTTCTATCTTTTAATTAATTTAACTAAAGATTAGGAATACAAAATGTATCTAGTAACTGGATCAGCTTCTGGCATAGGTAAATCTACCTATAGCTCACTAAAACAGACTGATTTAGTAACGGGTATAGATATATTAGAGTCTGATATGGTTTGCGATTTATCTATTAAAAGTAATATAGAAGATTTAGTCTCTAAAATAGCATCCATGAATCAGTCTATAGATGGAGTGGTCACCTGTGCTGGCGTGATAGGCGGAAGCAGTGTGATACCACTTAATTATTTTGGCTCAGTTAGACTTATAGAAAGTATATATAAGCAGTATGACAATGTTAATGCAATTTTAATAGGATCTATTATTTTTTCTCATACTAAGGTAAACCCAAAACTTATATCATTGTTACTTGATGATAAAGAAGAAGAAGCTATTTTATATTCAAAGGATAATCATCTTACTGATACTGAAGTATACGCATCTTGTAAATTAGCCCTTAATCACTGGGCGAGAAAATTTATTAAATCTAATTTAAACGCAAGAATAAATGTAATACATCCATCTCTAACAAAAACTGGCATGACAGAAGAATATATTAAGAGTGAAGTTATAAAGATTATTTTTGCCAATGATATTACAAAGGCATACATAGGTGGTCCTGAAGAAGTTTCTGATTTAATTTGTTATTTAATTAAAAATTCAAAAGCAGTTAATGGGCAATCTATATTTGTTGATAATGGTGTATATGAACACTAGGCTATTGCAAGATGGGTCAAATGTTGAATCGCTAGATTACCCAGTTGATCTTATAATACACACCAAGGCTCCATCCAAATGGAAAATAATAGACATGGAAACAGGAGAAGAGTACCTAGGTACTTCACTAGGACACCAAAAATATTCATCTATATTAAGAAATAAAGTTGTTTCTGGTAAGATAGGGTCGTGGATAAAAATTAAATTTAAGGAGGGCATTAATTATGAATGATATTAAAAATGAATTAAAGATTAGGGGACCAGAGTATCTGCTTCAATTACAAAAAGAACGTGGAGATAAATTCTTTTTAAATGTAGCCACCCCGTCGTCTGGATCAATCTTACCAAAACAATATCTATTTGCCTTTACACCAGAGCTTGTTGAAGAGATTTATATTAAAAAATATAAAAACTTTATAAAGTCTGGAGGGTGGCATATAATTAAAAAAGCTTTAGGAGAAGGTTTACTTACTAGCGAAGAGCCAATTCACCTGCACCATAGAAGGATTTTAAATCCTGCATTTCATATAAATAAAATTAATTATTATTTAGAAAAATCTTTATTGATCATAAAAGAAGAAACAGATAAATGGCTAGATAAAGAACTTATAGATATTGGCGAAGAGATGTTTTCCTTATCATATAAAGTATTAACAAATACAATATTTAATGATGATATTCTTGAGGAATCAAATGATCTCAAGACAATATTTTTTCAAATTTTAGCAAAAACTAGTCACGGTGAACACTCAAGCCCAGGTACCTTCCAAGAGATATCAGAAAAGCTTAATTCATTAATGTTAAAGGTTATTAAAAATAGAATTGAGAATGAAAGAGAAGAAAAGGATTTTATTGATCTACTAATAATGGCATCGATAGATGACGATAGCATATCTCTTCAAGACATAAGCGATGAGGTTATCACGATGCTCTTGGCAGGTCACGAGACAACTGCTAACACACTATCTTGGTGTATAGCTCATATGACTCAGTATGAAGACTACTGGGAACTCTTAATGGAAGAGTCTAAGAAAGTTAATGTTGGCAGTGATAGCATAGTTCATAGCATTAGAGATTGGAATATATCTAAATTTGCAATTAACGAAGCTCTGAGACTATACCCGCCAGTCTGGTTCAGTCCAAGAATGGCAATTGTAGACACCCAGGTTGGCGACACATTAATAAAATCTGGTACTAATGTAATATTAAGTTCTTTTGTAACACATAGAAGCGATAAGTATTTTAATAATCCAAATACATTTAACCCTATGCGCTGGGCTGGAGGCCTAGAAGAATCCTTGCCAGAAGGCGCATATTTCCCATTCCATTTAGGTCCAAGAAAATGTATAGGGTACCAATTTGCTATGGCTCAATCTCAAATGACTCTAATTGAGATGGCAAGTAAAATGAAAATAGAATTAGTGGGGGATTTCCCAAAAGGATTACCAATCGCTACATATAGACCAGAGGGCAAAGTAATGATAAAAATAAAAAAAAGAGACTTACAGTAAAATAATAGAAATGGTATAATATAAATATGTTTACAGACAATCCCAATATAGAACAACTTGCCCCTAAAGTTTGGGTTTACAGAAACTTTATTAATGGCAATTTATTAGAAAAAATAGAAACCTTATGTGCTGACTATAAAACTCCAGATACCATAGATCACAACGTCGACTGGTATAACAATAGAAGTACTAAGGTTATGCATGAGCTATTAGAAGTTTGGGAAATGGCTAGTGATTTAATATATCCAGAATTAGTGATGCACCCTCAAGCATTTTTCTTAGTTGGAAGAGTGGGAGATGAGGGTATGTTTATACACTCAGATGCCCCTGGAGAGCCTCATGATAATTGTGGGCCAATCTGTGGTGTTTGTGATATAGCATCATCTAGATTAATTGCAGAAGATAGATGGAACACTTGCTGCCGATTGCATTATGGATTAATAATTTATTTTGGTGAATTTGAAGGTGGAGAAATATTTTATCCACATGTAAAAAATGATGGAACCTGGGTCGGAGGAGATATTCCAATGAATGAGGGTAACGAGCTTAGAATCAAGCCAGGTCGTGGAGATCTTGTAATTCATGGATCTCATGATGATTACGCTCACGGTGTGAATCCAGTTTTAAGCGGTACAAGATTTGCATTCTCTAATTTTGTTTTGCCTACTACGGCAAACCCAGGAACCTTTTATTCATATAAATCAGATGAGTATAATGAACAAATTATAGAGGCCAAAAAAACTAATAACCTGCATAAATGGCTTACCCCAATCAATGGATTTAAATGGGAAGAGCCAGAAGAGGTTACTAAAGAAAAAGAGAACGGCATAAGTGGTGTTAGATACCACTAGCCTATTGACAAAACTGCATTTATTTACTATAATTACTATATGGTAACTATTATTGTTGTTGCAGTTATTGCTTATATAATAAGCGGTATTGCCATTCACAGAAAATATCTTCAGCTAAAGAGTATTAATTCTATAGTTGATGGTTGGCATGTAGATCCAGAGGTCCAAGAGATGCTAGCCCGACTTGGATCAGATTATAATGAAGATGGCGTACCGTATTGGGATGTAAAAGGAGATATAAATGAAACCACAAGTAATTGAAAATTTTATTGGTAAAGAGACCTGTGAATATATAAATTTGTATATGAAAGAGTCTAGCTTACTAGATTCAGGCGGAAGATGTATAATTTATGTAAATGAAGATAGCGGTTCAAATGCTGTTTGTATGGGATGGACCCCAGAAATTTTTTCCCTATTGAATTCCCTTGGTAGTAAAGGTATGCAAAATTCTTTGATATATGATCTATTTAATTTAATTGGTAAAAATATGTGCAGCGTGTTTGGTTTTAGCAATTCAGAAATAATATATGAAACTTCACATTATAAATGCTTTGGGGTAGAAAAAATTGGCACTGGTTTTGGTTCTGATAAAATTGGTGAAAACGGGCAAGATGCACATTGCGACCACTGGGGTGAGGGTGGAAAAATATACACAGCAGTTTTGTATTTAAACGATCAATATGAGGGTGGGGCTGTAACTTTTTATGAAAATCAAAAGTTAGATAATCCAATATCATACAGTCCAAAAACTGGGTCTTTAATACTTTTTGATGGATATACATCACATTCAGTTGAAAATGTTCTTTCTGGAGAAAGAGCTTGCTTTGTTTTACATATTCGCCATAAAGAATTGAAATAAGTAAAATGATTGACTGGTTGGTCAATAGAATGTTTAGATGGGATCCACTTCGCAAGGCGGTATTTGATGAAGTTCATATGTATGATGGGATAGCTAAGCGGATCGAAAAGTACAAAGATGAAGAGCCAACTAATCTTACATGGTCTGAAGGCGATACATGGTATGGCTGGACGTACAATAGTAACGCCAAGCGTTATTACTTTGACGACATTGGAAACATATCCCTCATGGGCTTATGGGAAGAGCAATGGCTTCATGAAACAGATAAAAGTGAGGTATAATTAATATATGTTTAAAATATGGAAAAACCCTATAAAATACTTGAAGTTTAAGAAAGCTTACAAAGCATTACTTAAATCTAATGCCGAGCATTTCCGTAAAGACTAATGCAACCAATAATTGTAGACGGCTTTATTCCAAAGGAAGTTGCTGAAGGCCTTAATAGTTTTTTGAGACCTCTTGTGACAGCAAACCCGCAGGGTGTATTAAGCAAGCAGCTCCACGTACCTTGGGAAAAAGAACTTGATAATTCTATTTATGAAATTGACAAAGCGGCTTATGCATTTTTAAATCAACTAATCCAATCTATAAAAGATGAAATTGACGTACCTAAAGATAAGATTTCTATTAATAGGGTGCTGTATCAAGTATTGAGACAAGGAGAAGGATTAGGTTACCATGCAGACGGATATGGCGGAGTAGAAGGTTATGGGGAAATTGGTCAATCAGCTTTATTGTATTTAACCAACGATTATGATGGCGGAGAAATTTTATTTTATGATGAAGATGTACCACAATCATATAAGCCTGATCCAGGGACCCTACTTCACTTTAGAGGAGATGAACACCATCATCATTCAGTCAATACAGTTATAAGTGGAGAACGAGCAAATATAATTTTATTTTTTGATGTAGCAAAATAAATATATACTTCTATATTGATTAATATAGATTGGCATAAGTGAAGCGAAAAAGTAGAGATGAATTTTCAATCTGAATCAAAACGCTCAGGAGATGAGTTCGAGGACCTTGTCCTACAAGATCTTAAAGAGCGTGGATTTAATAATATAAAAAAGAACGTATATATGCCTGGGACTGGCTGTGAAGTTGATTTTGTTGGGTCTGGTAATAATATGCCAACACATCACGTCGAAGCAAAAGGCGGGAAACACGATGATAACAAAAGACCAGGTGCTCAAAGAACAGATAATGTTAAGAAGGCAATCGCAAACGGATCATTAATTAAAGCATTATACCCAGAGACATATTACATCATATACTTTTCAGCACATCCAATAGCGGATAGCTATTCAGAGCATATGATCAATACCGCAATTAAGCATAATTTAATAGATGAAGTTAGATACATTGATTATCATGATAAATATAGCAATGAGTTAACTCTTGATTTTAATGCTGTCTCACATAATGAGATTATTACAGATGGACATATAAACTCAAAATACATTAAGATTAATGATACAATAGATACATGGAAAACATTGAATTGAGGACTAGTGGGTATATTAGATAACCTTGAAGCCTATCTAGAAAAAGCGGAAAATAGAGAATCCTGTCATTTCTGTCAAGGAATGGCTAAGTATGATGATATAGCTGAAATAGATATAAATAGATATGATATGGTAAGCGTATGTGAGCGTCATGCATTCAAAGGATTGAGTTCTTAGTCTATTGACTAAACACTGGGAAGATAAATCCCAATGGATCACACATTGCCCCGTATGCTTTTGTGCAGTCACACATCAATTATATGACTTTCATATGCAATATCATGAGAATTTGACCGCAATTAGTGAAGTCGAAAAGTAGAGACCCCTTGTCAGTACCTGACATAAATGCTATAATAAATATATGTTAAAGAGCTTAGAGATACCTGATCCATTTGCTGTATTTGTGGCACACAAATATGCCAATTTTAAGGGAGCTAAATACGACTTCTTTAGCGGTGAATGGGACATGGCATGCGGTGCATGCGAAGAGCCATTAAACGCTCCAACTAAGAAGATATTAACTAAGATCAGGCTATATCATACTCGTAATGAATGTCTTGGGGGATACTAATGAGCGATGCAATGTGTACTAAATATGGATGTGACTATAAGCTAGACCTTGATGGTCAAGTAACATGTTCCAATTGTGGGGCTATGGGCGATGATATGCCTAATCCACAATCAGCAGATAATTCGGTTTTTGAAAGACAAATAGACTTTGAGTAGGGGCGGTAAATGTAGATGATATGGTCATGGATATTAGCCATTATTGGAGTAACGGGAATTTACTTTGTAGGCAGAAAAGATATTTGGGGATGGTATGTCCTTCTATTTAATGAGTGTCTATGGATGATCTATGCTATTACTACTGAGCAGTATGGATTTATATTCTCAGCGATTGCCTATGCAATAGTTTATATTAGATCATATATACATTGGTCTAAAGAACCTATAAATGATATTCATCTATAATGGCTAAAAAGAAGAAATATAAAGGCATGTCTAGGGCATCTATTGCTGCTGAAAAGCAGAAGAGCCTATCGGATATTGAAAAGACTAGACGTAAGCTTGATGCAATTAAAGGGCGGGAACTGACAAGTATAAGACTTTCAGCCAATGATATGATAGAACTTAATAAGGCAATACAAGACCTAGATAGGAATAAAGCATTGATTGAAGATACATATATGGGAACACCTGGACAAAAAGCTTCAACTTGGACTAGGAAATAATGGAGTCATTAGCAGCTTTAGCAATCATAGTATTTTGGGTACCAATAATTATATTAATTGCATTTGTTATTGCGGTGCGTAAAAAATGAATAAGTTTGAATCATCATATAGCAAATACGCTAAGAATGAGCCTTATAAGGTAGCCTGCAGCGAATGTAAGATCCTATTTTATAAAGCTAATGATGACCCATTTGTATGTCTGGAGTGTAACACAAGATGAAAAAATTATTAATAGCTGATTTAATTAAACAGGTTCAAGAAGAGATCCCAGTACCTGGAGATTTGGAGGATGCAGGCATTGAGAATGCTATCCACCTACCCAATATTGGTATTGCAACATATGAGCATAACCC
>Ga0214919_10000487_pt1 | contig 67745 bp, 59 predicted proteins | sample LL1503_MetaG_FD_177994 | JGI IMG/M metagenome (GOLD analysis project Ga0214919, IMG submission 177994) | Freshwater microbial communities from Lake Lanier, Atlanta, Georgia, United States - LL-1503 | ecosystem: Environmental > Aquatic > Freshwater > Lake | place: USA: Georgia | collected... | reverse complement strand
AGGGCGTTCATCTGATGTGGAAGAGATGAACGCCCTAGGCATGCCCGTCGCCAGCCTTCGCCAAGATGGAATGGACTATTTCGACTGGCATCACACGCCAGACGACACGCTCGACAAGATCAAGGCCACGGACTTGGATCAGGCCGTCGCGGTCTGGTCGGTCTTTACCTTGATGGTCGCTGATAGCGCCGTAGAGTTCCGCGCGCCCAAGGCCGCAGCGAAATAGAGTTTGGTTTGGAGTGCGTAGAATGAGCCTTCCTTTGGCAGGACGTCATGTGGCCGTATTGATGGGCGGCCTGTCGTCCGAGCGCGAAGTGTCCTTGGTGTCGGGGCGCGAATGTGCCGATGCGTTGCAGCGGCTTGGTGCCAAGGTCAGCCGCATCGATGCGGGCCGTGATCTGGCGCAGGTCTTAACCGCCAACCGGCCCGATGTGGTGTTCAACGCGCTGCACGGGGCTTGGGGCGAGGACGGCTGCGTTCAGGGCGTGCTGGAGACGCTGAACCTGCCCTACACCCATTCGGGCGTGCTGGCCTCGGCGCTGGCTATGGACAAGGCCAAGGCCAAGGCGGTGCTGGCAGCAGCAGGCGTCACTGTTCCAGGCGGGGGGCTCTATAACCGGGTCGAGGTCGCTAAATCCCACGTTTTGCCGCCGCCCTATGTGGTCAAGCCCAATGCAGAGGGCTCATCGGTCGGTGTATTTCTGGTCTTCGAAGGGGCCAATGGCCCGCCGCAGGAGGTGGTTGCACCGGACTGGACCTTCGGCGAGGAGGTTATGGTCGAGCCCTATATTGCGGGTCAGGAACTGGCCGTCGCCGTGATGGGAAATCAGGCCTTAACGGTTACCGATATCGTCTCGCGCACCGGCTTCTATGATTATGACGCCAAGTACGGGGAGGGCGGTTCGACTCACATCATGCCCGCCGACATGCCTAAGCCGGCTTTTGAGCGGGCATTGCGCATGGCAGAGGCCGCTCACAGCGCTTTAGGTTGCCAAGGTGTTACACGAAGTGACTTTCGTTATGACAACGTTAACGACCTTCTGGTCCTATTAGAGGTTAATACCCAGCCCGGTATGACGCCAACCTCGCTCGCTCCTGAGCAGGCGGCCCATCTCGGAATCGGGTTTGATGACTTGGTTTTGTGGATCGTGGAGCAGGCTTATGGCGGGAGGGGTAAGAGCGGGATCTAGTCGCCCAGCCGACCCACGCGCGAAATTTGCCGCCACCGTTGCCAGCCGTAATGTGGCACCGCCAAAGGCTGCCCCTCGGCCTCGTAATCCCAGTGCACAGACCGCTTCGAATGGCCAAGGCGGGCAGTCAGGCCTCGGAGGCTTTTCCTTAAGTCCTGTTCAGACCATCAGCCTACTTGCTGGCGTGTTGGTCTTGGCTGGGGTGATCGTCCTTGTGACCGGTGACCGGCCCCAAAAGATTGCTCTGGGCATTACATCCGCCTTCGAGACCCAGACCAGCGCCATGGGCTTTAAGGTTAAGGCCGTCCATGTGCAGGGTACCTCGGGCATGGCCCAGGCCGACGTGGTTGCCGCGACCGGCCTCTATCAGGATCAACCTATTCTCACCTTGGATCTGAAGGCCCTTCAGGCCAAGGTCGAGGCTGTGGGTTGGGTTAAATCTGCCAAGGTGGTTCGTCTCCTGCCCGATACCCTTGTGATCGCCGTCGTTGAACGTCAGCGCCTTGCCGTTTGGCAAAATCAGGGCCAGACCAAGGTCGTTGATGTCGAGGGCAAGGTCATTCAAGAGGCCAACCCTACCAATTTTAGCAATCTGCCCTTGGTGGTCGGCGTCGGCGCAAACGAAGCTGCGCCGGTCATTATGCCCATGGTTCTGTCTCGTCCGCGGTTGGTGTCGCGGCTGGAAGCTTTGGTGCGTGTTGATCAACGCCGCTGGGACCTGCGTCTCAAGGATGGCGGCATCATCCAACTGCCTGCGGTGGGCGAAGACTCGGCCTTGATCCAACTGGATCAGATCGATCAGAAATCGCGAATTTTAGACTTGGGATTTGAACGTATCGATCTGCGTAATCCCGAAGCGCTCGCCGTAAGGCCAAGGGCGGGCACAGCCCCCAGCGGTCTGATAGCAGGGGGTGCGTGATGTGGGGGAGTTCGACAGAATGTCGCGTTTAGACGATCGCCGGGAGGCCCGCGAAGGCCTAAAGGCCTTGGCCGGACGTCAGCCTGTTGTGGCTGCTGTCGATCTTGGCGCGTCCAAGGTGACCTGCTTCATCATGAAGCCCGATGGCATCCGACGCGAAGACCGCACGCTCCAGACCGTAGGCGTTAGCCATGTTCAATCGCGCGGTGTCCGTGGCGGTGCGATCATCAATCTCGAAGAGGCGACCCAATCTATCGCTCAAGCCGTTGAGCGGGCTGAAACTGTTGCCGGCGTTAATGTTCAGGGCGTGACGGTCACGACCGCTGGCGGCCAGCTATCCAGCAGCCGCGTTCGCACGCAGGTCTCGCTTGGCGCGCGGCCGATCTCCGACCATGACCTATCCCGCGCCATCACGGCGGCGGTCAATCAGGTTCGCTGTCAGGGCCGTCGCCCGATCCATCTCTTGCCCATCGCCTGGTCTGTTGACGGCCTGCGGGGCATCCGTGATCCGCGCGCCATGACCGGCCGCGCTCTTGGTCTTGAGCTATTGGTCGTAACCATTGCCGATCAAGCCTTCCAGACCCTCAGTCACTGTGTTGAGCGCGCGCACCTCCAATTTCTCGGCGTTGTCGCTGCCCCCTTCTCTTCGGCCCTCGCAGCCTTGGAAGAGGATGAGATGGATCTGGGCTGCGTCTGCATCGATATGGGCGGCGGGTCCACCTCGGTCAGCGTCTTTGCCAATGGCTCGCTGGTCCATGTCGACTCCCTTGCCGTCGGTGGCAGCCATGTCACCGCTGATATTGCCCGTGGCCTATCGACCTCCATCGCTGGGGCAGAGCGGATCAAGACCTTGCATGGTTCGGCTATCGCCAGCGCCAACGAAGACCGCGAAATGATCGAGGCGCCGCCACGTGGGGATGATCCGGGCGCAGGCCCCGTCGTAGCGCCACGCTCGCTGCTTAAAGGGATTATCGCGCCGCGCGTTGAAGAGACGCTGGAACTGCTGCGAGAGCGCCTCAAGGCCTCTGGCGCGCCCGTAGAGGCCGGTGCAGGCATTGTTTTGACCGGTGGTGCCAGTCAGCTTGCTGGCGTGCGTGAAGTGGCCGTGCGGGTCTTTGATCGTCCTGTCCGCTTGGGCCGTCCGCGCCGTGTACCACATCTGGCCGATTCCGCCTCCGGACCCGCCTTCTGCGCCGCCGCAGGCGTCCTGCATCGTTCGGCCTTTGGTCCGCGTGAAGCGGTCTCCACCCAGGCCCTGACCGGTGGACGCAACCGCACCCAGCAGCTCGATCCGTCGTCAGGGACCCTGACGAGAATCGCAGCATGGTTAAGCGACAACCTCTAAAGTTCTAAAACTGTTCATGACTGCTTCGGCTAGCGATAGTAATCATTGACATGAATTTTCAGCGGGTCTTTCCGAGTATGATTCGGGAACCCACTGACAATGCACAAATTTTACACCAAAAGGCTCGACCAAAGCCCGACTCAGACTATTCAGTTAACTGCACGTTAAGCATTGTGGTCGTTTAGTTAACGCCATCCACAAATGCACCTAGCGCGCGGTTCGCCGAGGTTGGTTCGAAGGGTTTTGGTCGATGGCTATTCAATTGTCTGCTCCGCGTACGACGGAATTGAAGCCCCGGATCGTGGTGTTCGGTATCGGGGGTGCCGGTGGCAACGCCGTGAACAACATGATCGACGCGGGTCTCGAGGGTGTCGAGTTCGTGGTCGCCAACACCGACGCTCAGCAACTGGCCTTCTCCAAGACCGATCGGCGTATCCAACTGGGCGTCCAAGTGACCCAAGGCCTCGGGGCCGGGGCCCATCCTGAAGTTGGCATGTCCGCCGCCGAAGAGTCCGCGCCTGAGATTGGCGAGCATCTCGACGGTGCCCATATGGTTTTCATTACGGCAGGCATGGGTGGTGGTACCGGAACCGGCGCAGCCCCGATCATTGCCAAGTGCGCGCGTGAGCGCGGTATCCTGACCGTCGGCGTTGTGACCAAGCCCTTCCAGTTTGAAGGCCGTCACCGGATGCGTCTGGCCGATGCCGGAATTGCCGAACTTCAGCGTTATGTCGACACGCTGATCGTCATTCCGAACCAAAACCTGTTCCGCGTTGCCAACGAGCGCACCACCTTTGCCGAAGCTTTTGGCATGGCCGATCAGGTGCTCCATTCGGGCGTGCGGTCGATCACCGACCTGATGGTCCTTCCGGGTCTGATCAATCTCGACTTTGCCGACGTCCGCACCGTGATGACCGAGATGGGCAAGGCGATGATGGGTACGGGTGAGGCTTCTGGTGAAGATCGCGCTCTGCTCGCCGCGCAAAATGCCATCGCCAACCCGCTGCTCGACGAAGTGTCCCTCAAGGGGGCCAAGGCCGTGCTGGTCAATGTCACCGGCGGTCTGGATATGACGCTGCTCGAAGTGGATGAGGCTGCCAACGCCATCTCGGACCAAGTCGATGCCGACGCCAACATCATCTTTGGTGCCGCTTTCGATCCGTCGCTGGATGGGAAGATCCGCGTTTCCGTGGTCGCTACGGGCATGGACGGCGCGTCCATCGCCGCCATCGAGCCTAAGGTTGAACGCGGCCTGTCGCGCGCTGAGCCTTTGCGTATCCCGGAGCCAGCCCCCCGTGCCACTCAGGTCGAGGCCCCGGTGATGGTGCAGACGCCTGCCCAAGCCTTTGAACAGGATCTCGTTCAGCGTGCGGCAGCAGCGTTAGCTCCCGCGCCGCAAGAGACCTATGAGGCCCCTATCTATAGCGATCAGGCCGAATTGGATATTGAGCCACTCGCCGCCCATCATCAGTCCTATGACGCTGATGCCGGTAGCTATTCGCCGCAGATGACCGCGCCAAGCTCAAATGCGACCGTAAACTATGGTCAGCGTGCGCCTGAGGTCGAGCAGAGCGAATATTACGACCAGCAAGACCCACGGATCACCGACGATCGTCGGGGTCAAAAGGGCGGTTGGTTGGGTCTGTTTGGCGGGCGTCCGCGCCAAGATCTGATGGCCCCTCCTCGCGCTGCGGAACCGATCCCGCAATTCCGCAACCAGAATGCCGGAAACGCCGCAGTTCGACCTTCCGAAGAGATCGAGCCGCAAGCTGGTGACGATCTCGAGATTCCATCGTTCTTACGCCGCTTGGCCAACTAGACCGTTCAAGTCAGGGGTCGGCTGAGGTCGATCCCAGCTTGAAATAGAGACGAAATTGAGGTCGCGGTGCGGCCTCTTTTTGTTAGTATTTTCAATATTCTAGGCGCGAAACATTCCGAAACAGGAGTTGTTTTGCCGCGCCGCAACAAACTTTATAAATCACAATGGGTTCTGGGTGGTCGAATGGCGCTCCCCCTTTTTGAAGGTTTCGACGTGACCATAGCGTCATTGCAGCAACAGACCCTCGCCAGTCCGGCGATCTTTGCAGGCCTAGGCTTGCATACGGGCCAACATGTGCGCGTGGCGGTTCGTCCTGCCGCAGCATGGTCTGGAATTGTGTTTGTGCGCACCGACGTCACGGACCTGGACAATCGCGTGCCTGTGTCCGGTGAGGCTGTGGTGCAGACTCAGCTTGGCACCGTGATTGGTAACGACGACAAGGTTACGGTTTCGACCATTGAACACCTGATGGCCGCCCTGTGCGCCTTGGGTATCGACAATGCACTCGTCGAGTTGGACGGCCCCGAAGTGCCGATCATGGACGGCTCGTCCGAGCCTTTCGTGCAGCTTTTAGACCGGGCTGGGCGTCGTCGCCAGGATGCACCGCGCCGCTATATTGAGATCACAGCCCCGATTGAGGTGGTGGACGGCGATAAGCGCGCCTCTCTGACCCCGGCTGATGGCTTCGAAGTGGCCTTCGAGATTGCCTTCGCCTCTTCGGCCATCGGTCGTCAGCGGGTCGATCTGCATATGAACGAGGCGGCGTTCCGTAAGGAACTGTCCAACTGCCGGACCTTTGGCTTCCTGCATGAGGTTGAGGCCCTGCGCCGCATTGGCCTAGCGCGCGGTGGCTCGATGGACAATGCCGTGGTCATTGATGGCGACCGGGTCCTGAATCCCGAGGGCCTGCGTCGTCGCGATGAGTTTGTACGGCACAAGGCCTTGGACGCGATTGGCGACCTCTATGTGCTCGGCGCGCCGATCATTGGCCGGTTCGAAGGTATCCTTGCGGGTCACGGTCTGAACAATGCGGTCGTGCGTGAATTGATGGCGCGGCCAGAGGCTTGGCGCATTCGTGTGCCAGCCGAAGAGACGGTCATGGATATGGCCCGCGCGGGCTAAGGACATTTTCGATATTCCAATAGAAAAGGGCCGCTCCCGGAAAGGAGCGGCCCTTTTGCTTTAGATCGTTAGTCCTAGCGGTATTGCTGAATGCGCGTCGTGCGCAGTCCGGCCAGCCCGTGGCTTTCAATCGACTTTTGCCAACCCGAAAATTCTTCGTTGGTTAGTCCGTAGCGCTCGCAAGCTTCGTCGAGGGACAGAAGTCCTCCGCTAACCGCGACCACCACTTCGGCCTTACGACGGATGACCCAGCGCTGGGTATCCGAGGGTGGCAGGTCCGAGAGCGTCAAGGGCGCACCGGTCGGACCGATCACGTACTTCTCGCCTTTGCTATTGAGGCGTTGCTGTTGCAACATGGCTTTTCGCCTTTCTCACCATCACTGTTGAAGGCGAAAATAGATCAGACGCGATAACATCGACTTAATCGGCATAGTAAAGATTTGCCTAATTTCCACTTTTCCACCTGTCAAAACTATACAAAACGTTACCGCGATATATTCACATGTCGTTAGGAGTGGTTATTATCTCTTAATGCTTATGAGTTCATCAAGCATTTGATCTGATGTTGTAATAATCTTTGACGATGCTGAGTAAGCTCTTTGAGTAGTAATGAGACCTGTGAATTCTAGTGACAGGTCTACATTGGACCCTTCAAGGTTACCGCCCTGGATCTTACCTACGCCGGTTGAGCCCGCTGTGTTCAAAATGTAATTTCCGCTAGTGGATGAGGCGGTAAAGAGGCCGCCTGAGCCTGCATTTAGGCCGTCGGGATTGGTAAAGGTTGCAACCGCGATCTGAGAAAGCTGGCGGATCGAACCATTATCAAAGACCGCGCTCACAAAGCCGTTCTCATCAACCTCGATACTGACCTGGTTACCAAAGGCGGTACCGTTAGCGCTCTGGCTGATCAGTTGCGAGACATTGTCGGTCTGGGTGAACTTCTTGGTGAGATCAAATGTGATGGTTTGGTCTGCAACGCCGAGGGCGTAAGCGAACTGACGGGGGGTCCGCGCTACCGGTGGTGATGAGGCATTGGCTGAGGTTCCCGATCCGCCAAATGTATAGGAGGTGGCACCTGCAGACCCAAATAGCGTCGAATTGGCCATATCCAGGGCACCGGCAGACGTAAATTTGACGACTCCAGAGCTAATGAGGCCATTAGGGCAGTCGATTGGATCCAGATCACCCGGGACACCACGGAGCTCTGCGTACCATTGGTTTGGTACCGAGGATCGGAGGAACGCGATCGTTAGGTTGCGCTGTCCACCTTTGGAGTCAGCAACTGAAATTTGGAGGTCGAAATCCGGTTGGACGCCGGTTGCGGGATTAACGGCATACATGGACATGTTGTTTGTTGCGGCATTGTAAGGTGGAGGAGCGGCAGCGAGTGCTGCTGCCGCTGCAGAAGCGGCAGCAGCGGCGGCAGTCTTAGTCGCCAAGGCTGCAGCAGCGGCTGCTGCGAGTCCCGCATCGCCAGGAGCTGCAGCGGCTGCGGCTTGGGCGGCTGTGTAGGCGTTGTCCGCTGCGGTCTTGGCCGCAGTGGTCGAGGCCACGTTTGCGGTGTATATTGGTCCGCTGGCAGCGCCTGATAGACGCTGGCTCGACTTCAAGTTTGCACTGATCGATACGGTCGTCGTTGGCGAGGCTGTGCCCGTCGCGGATGAAACATTGATTGGACGAAGCTTGGTAATATCCGTCGGGTCAAAGTCGATTGCACCGGTATTGTCCACGGGCCATCCGAGCAGATACTGGCCATTGCTGCCCTTGAGATAGCCGGAATTGTCTGTGGTGAAGTTACCAACCCGCGTAAAGGTTCGTGGGTCCCCCGCGACAGGGTCGTTTGGGGTCTTCGCGACCATGAAGAAGCCGGTACCGGCAACGGCAAGATCGGTCGAAGAACTGGTCCGTTGCAGGTTACCCTGCTGGGAAACATACTGGCGGGTGGTGCCGCTCACACCGCCGCCGAAATAGATGCCTTTGCGCGCACCGCTACTGGCGACCATGTTGGAAAATTCGGCCGCGCTCTTCTTGAAGGCTGGCGTGTTCACATTGGCGATATTGTCCGAGATCACCGCCAGCGACGCGGCGTTTGAGGTCAGGCCGGAGATCCCGGTGAGCATGGCGCTGTTAAGGCTCATAATCGTAGTCCTTCGTGCTGGGCGCGGAGATCAAGACCGCGTGGCCTCATGGCCGAGAAAGGGGAATGGGCTGGAGTCTTGACAATCAAATTCCTGAGGAAACACCGACCACGGCGGAGTAGGGGACCCTGCCGCTGGTCAGGGAAACCATGGTCTGGTCCCCGACCTGTTCGGCACCGGTCGCCGTGCCTTGAACCATGGCGGTAATAGCAACCGACTTGCTGTCTGCATCGGCGGCTTTGAAGGTCGCCGTATAGGGACCGCCATCGGCCAGCGTGCGACCGGCCAAATCCTTACCGTTCCAACTGAAGGCGTGCCGTCCGGCACTCAGGTCGGAGAGCTTTGCGGTATGGACGATGGCACCTGCTGCGTTTTTGATGCTGACAGAACCTGCCGTCGCTTTGGTACTGAGCTCGTAGAGCCAGTCTGCCTTGCCGCCGACGATGTTGTTGGCGTTGCTGGCTGCGGTCACGGTCTTACCGATCAGGCCGACAGCTGTTCCCATGGCATTGGCGCTCTGAGAGACCAGCTTGGTCAAGAGTTCGTTGGACAGGAGCTGCTGCTCGACCCCGGTCATCTGGGTCAACTGCTGGGTCATGGAGTTCATGTCCGTCGGCGCAGTTGGGTCCTGGTTCTTCAGTTGCGTGGTCAGCAGGGTCAAAAAGGTCTGCGAATTTGTAACCATCTTGCTTGTGCTGGCTGTGACCTGAGCCTTGGCAGAGGCGGCGACAGAAGTGGCATCGGCGGTTGTGACGGCCATGGTTAGATCCTCACATCAATGCCGGTACTGGACCGGCGACTATAGGCAGAAGAGGCTTCTGCAACCCGTAGGGCGGCGGCATCCGCCAGATCATTGGAGTCTTGGAACAGGCGGTTCTGCGCGGTACGGCGGGCGGTCTCTTGCCAATCTTGCTGGCTGGCCTGCTGCTGAGGCGCGTTAAAGCCTTGGCCCTGTCCGTCTGAGAAGCTGATCCCGTCTTGCGACAGGCTAAAGCCCGACTGTTCCAGTGCCCGCTGAAGCTCGGCCGCCCGGCCCTTGAGCTCGGCGGCGGCTTGCGGATTGTCGAACTTCATGGCCGCGCTAACTTCACCGCGTGCGTTGATGGTGATCTTGACATCGACCTTGCCCAGCCCCTCGGGGGTCAGGGAGATGTCGAACTGCGCCGACTTGCCCTCGAACTTGCGACTGATTTCAGCGGCAAGGTGTGGGGCGGTCGCTGGCGTTGACAGAGTTGCTGACGAACCGGCCTGTAGGCTGGCTTGGGTGACCCGGCCCTCGAGCGGCAAGGGCGCGCCGAAGATGTCGGTTGAGGCCTCACTATCGCTTTGCGCAGCCTCAGCCGCTGCTGTTTGAGCCAAATCTGCGGGAGAGTCTTCGAAGGCCCCGCCCGTATCAGCACTGCTTGCGCCGCCGTTTGTCGCAATGGATATGGCGGTAAGCGGGTTCGCTATTGGCGCTGTTGATGTTGTGGCGGCCTCACTGGAAACCAAAGGCTGTAGGGTTGCTCGACTATTGGCCTGGGCTGATTGACGCGAGCCCGGTTGCGCGCTGGTCGAGGCTTGGGTCGCCGCTGCACTCATGGCTTGAGCGTTGAGCTGCGCAGGCGCGGCCGACTGGGACTGAACAAGGGCCGATGGGGCTGTTTGTGCAGGATCGAACTCTGGCGCGTTTGGTGCGGCTTGGTTCGGGATCGATAGGGGCTGCGTAACCGAGATGCCGGTTACGCGGGCGGTTGCATCTGCCGCTGCATTACCCATTGCCTGTAGGATGGAGGTTTGAGGTGCCCGATCGGTTGCTGCTTTCGCCAATGTAGAATCGGGTGAGGCAATGGGTGTGCTGAGCGCCAGATCGATTGGTTTGGACTGGACTTGCGGGGCGTTAGCTGCCGAAGCCACGTTTAGCTCTGAGGTGGCTGACACTATAGGAAGGGTCTGCGCTCCGCCATCGGAACGCAGACCCTCCGCAACAGGGCGCGGCTCGGCAAAATTTGCCGTCTGCGTGGCGAGGGGCGCGCTTGGAGCAGCAGCACCGATCGCTATTGCGAGATCAGCGGGTAGGGTTTGTGGAGCGCTATCAGTCTGGGCGGCCGCCTGAAGGTTAGGATCAGGCAGAAGGTCAGTAGGCGCAGGTGCCGCTACCAGTGGCGCTGGGAGATTCGATCGCGCATCATTGCCCGATGAGGCGAGCCCAAGCCCAGAGCCTGCCTGTAAGGCGTCGAGTGCGGCGGTGATATCGGTTGGGTTGGTTGATAGACCCTGTTGCAAAGGTGCTTGTGGCGCAGGCTTGGCGGCTTGGACCGGCACCTGAACCATCATCATCTGCGCCAGGGCCTGATCAAAGGCGCTTGGGGCTTGGGAAAGATCGTCGGAACCCGCTTCGGACGCTATGGCGTCAAGGTCGGTCGCTTCAGCCCCTGTCGGCGAGGCCGTCTTGCCGTCCGCGCTTGCGACATTGGCAGGCGCAGACGGGCCAACCTTGGGCACAGGCAGGATGATCGGCAGGATCTGGGCGTAATCAGTTTGCATAATTCCGACGGGCAATTCATTCGAGTTGAGCCGCGCCTACTGCACGTGAGGATTCGTTTGGTGATAAGCAACCCTTGGGCCAGTTTTTGAAAGTCCGATAAGTAATTGATTTAAAATGTCTAATATCTCGGAATCCTCTTGTTCTCGACGGTGTGGGGCTAAAATTGCCGTGCGGTTTCGGCCCTAGGCGGGCAGCGACTGCCGCCTTCGATCCTGCGGCCCGCTCCATCTGATGCAGCCATCCCGCCGCTTCACTCAGGTGTCGCCCAATTCTGGCACCGATATTGCTTCTTATATAATACCTCGCAGGAGGCTCGGGAGTAAACCTTATGTTAATCAGTGGGTTGGTTGGGATCGGTAGGCGCGAAAGCAGTAGTTCACTACTGTTTGCCCGGTCGTTTTTGCCTAGCGCGACAGCACTGATGACGCGACTGAGGGATCTGTAGAATGACGCTCTCGTCGATTATCGGTATTGCCTCTTCGGGCGTCGCCACCGCGCAGACCAGTTTGCGGACGGTTGCAGACAATATCTCGAACGTTAATACAAAGGGCTATGTCCGCAAGATCGTTGAGCAGTCCTCGCTGACCAGCGACGGGCGGGGGCAGGGCGTCGCGGTGGACCGCATTCGCCAAGCCGCTGACGCCTATCTGGAACGTTCGGCCTATACGGCTTCGGGTAACTTGGGAGAGGCCAGCACGCTCGCTCAGGGCTTCGATCAAGCCCAAGGTTTGTTCGGCGATCCGTCCAGTGACACCTCGTTTTTCAACCAACTGGACTCGATCTACAGCAGCTTCAATGTTGCATCAGCCTCGCCCTCATCGGGCCTTGGCCGCAGTCAAATCGTCCTAGACCTGCGCAATTTCCTGTCGGACTCCGCCCGGATCAATAGCTCTATCCGGGATTTGCGATCGCAAGCCGACACCCAACTGACCAATAATGTCGATACAATCAACAATCTGCTCAAGGGAATTTCGTCCCTCAATACCGACATTGTCCAAGGCAATTTAACCAACGGCGACGCCACGGGCTCGGAGAGCCTGCAGCGCGAACTGATCAAAAAACTGTCCAGCTATATGGATATCAAGGTTACGACCCGCACGACCGGTGAGGTCAGAATTATCGGTGGTGACAGCATTACGCTGATTGGCGAGGGTCCGGCGCAACTGAGCGCGACCCTTCAACCCTCTGGCTTTAGCGATATCAATGTCACCCCGAGTGGCGGATCGCCGATCCTGTTGAAGAACCACATTGCGGCGGGCGAAATGTTGGGGCTGACGCAACTTCGCGATAAGGAACTGCCGGGCCTGATGAACCAGCTGGGCGAATATACCAGCCACGCCATTGAAGAGCTCAACCGGGCCCACAATGCGTCTTCCTCTGTACCCGCGCCTCAGACGCTGACGGGGCGCTCTACTGGATTTTTGGACCAGGCGACGGCCTTCTCGAACTTTTCAGGCAAAACGACATTAGCGGTTCTGAATTCGACATCGAACGCTGTGGTAAAGTCTGCAGTTATTGATTTCAATGCTGCCACCATTACGGTGGGTGGTGTTGTTACGGCCTTCACGCCGGGTTCGTTCGTGACGGATTTCAACACGGCTCTGGGGGGGACTGCCACCGCAAGTTTCAATGGTGCGCTCTCCATCACAACCGCTGCGGGGCAGGGGCTGGCTTTTGATGATAAGAACGCCACTCCGGCAAGCCTGAAGGCAGGTAAGACCTTCAGTCACTTTATGGGTCTCAATGATCTGGTTACCTCCACGGGAATCTCGACCTATGACACGGGTCTTACCACAGCCAGTAATCACGGCTTTAATGCCGGCGGGCAAATCGCCTTCGACCTCACCGATCCGACCGGACAGCATCTGACTGATATTACGGTTAACGTGCCCGCCGCTCCGGCCAATGCGATGAGTGATTTGCTCACAGCCTTGAATGCGGGGGTTGGTGCCTATGGCACCTTCGCGCTCGATCCCACCACAGGACGGCTAAATTTCTCGTCCACGACCACAAACCTCGCGATCCGTTCAGACACGACGCAGCGCGGCACGGGCGGGGTCTCCATGAGTGCCCTCTTCGGCATTGGCGATGTCCAGCGCTCGCTGCGGACCGACCAATATACGGTCCGCGCTGACATCGTTCAGGACGGCAAATATCTGGCCCTTGCGAAATTGGACTTGACCGCAGTGCCACCACTCGCGGCACTAAAAGTCGGTAACGGCGAGGGTGCCAAACTGCTGGCCAATGCGGGCGCGGCGACAGCGAGTTTCGATAAGGCCGGCAATATCTCGTCTGGGACATACAGCATTTCGGACTATGCGGCGCAGTTTGCGGGCAGTTTGGCCCGCTCATCGGCCCAGGCTGAAAGCGCGCGAAAAAGCGCGGACGCGGTGAATACAGCGGCAGAAGATCGCCGATCTAAGGCTGAAGACGTCAATATCGATGACGAGCTGATCAAGTTGACCACCTACCAACAGGCGTTCAACGCTTCCGCGCGTATGGTCAAGGCTGCTGGCGAGTTGTACGATACTCTGCTTAGCATGGTAAATTAGGGCTGAACAATGGATCGGGTTTCAACCACAAACTCCTATAACGTTGTTTTATCTGGAATTTTGCGTGCTCAGCAAACCCAGAACGAGGCCAACGCGCAAATCGCGAGCGGTAAAAAGGCGACCGATCTGCGCGGGTTCTCCTCCGACTCACAGACCCTTGTGGCAGCCAGAACGGTGAAGGTTCAAACCGAGTCCTACATCAAGCTGAATGAGAATTTGAGCCGCAAGCTCGATACGCAAAATATCTATCTTACATCGACGGCCGATGCGGCGGAAACGGCGCGGCAGGCGATTGCCAATGCCATTGCCAACAATTCGGGCACAGCCTTGATGGAGACCCTAAAGCTGCAGTTTTCGGCGGCGGTAGATTCCTTGAACGGTCAAAATGAGGGGCAATATCTGTTTGCGGGCTCTCAGACCTCGACCAAGCCGGTGAGTGCGAACTCATTGTCCAGCCTGGCCAACCCAGCGACGGTTGCGTCGATCTTCCAGAACGATTCAGAGGTTCAAACCAGCCGTCTGAATGATGCGACTTCGGTGACAACAGGTTTGACGGCCAGCGATATCGGTACGGACCTGATGACGGTGTTCAAGAATATTCAGGACTATTACGTAGCCAATACGCTTCCGGGTCCGCCAACGACCTATCCGTTCGGCTCGACCCTAACGACGGCTGAGACCACGTTTCTAACCACTCAGATGCAATCCTTTGCCTCGTCCCACAGCGGCTTGACCGATCGCACGGCCCTGAATGGTGCGATCGCCAACGGAGTGGCGACCACCATCACGTCGCAGAAGGCCCGCGTGGATACGATCGACAGCATGACCTCCGACCTGTCCGGCATCAATGAGGCCGAAACCGTGTCGCGCCTTCGCTTGGCGCAGCAGGCGGTCAATGCCGGTGCGCAGGTCTTTTTGGCCCTGAAGAGCTCATCGCTCCTGAACTATCTCAACTGATTGGCCACGGTCGGGCTTAAACGGCTCAGAAGCCTCGCGAAATTCATCCAAAACCGCTATGGGATGGCGTTAGCCCAACCGTAGGCAGGATGATGAACGTCTCGACCCTTGATATGACCCTGAGCCAAGACGCTGCCAGCGCCATTGCTGTTGCGCGCGCGGCTGTAGGTTTGCCACTGGGCACGCGGGTCGTTGTGGCCATGTCGGGCGGTGTCGATTCTACCGTTACCGCAGCGCTGCTCAAGCAGGCGGGCTATGATGTGGTCGGGGTGACGTTGCAACTCTATGACCACGGGGCGGCGATCCAGAAGAAGGGCGCGTGCTGTGCGGGCCAAGACATTCATGATGCGCGTACGGCGGCCGAGCGGATCGGCATCCCGCACTATGTCCTCGACTATGAGAGCCGCTTTCGCCAAGAGGTGATCGAGGACTTTGCCGACTCCTATCTGCGCGGCGAGACCCCCATCCCCTGCATCCGGTGCAATCAAACGGTCAAGTTTCGCGACCTTCTCGACATGGCCCGCGATCTGGGCGCTGAGGCGATGGCGACGGGCCACTATGTGCGCCGCGAAGAGGGTCCGGCCGGTCCTCAGTTGGTTCGCGCCATCGATCCGGCCCGCGATCAGAGCTATTTCCTCTTTGCGACAACGCCAGAGCAACTCGCCTTTGTCCGGTTCCCCCTCGGCGGGCTGCCCAAGCCAGAGGTACGCAAGGTCGCAGCCAGTCTTGGCCTCTCGGTCGCCGATAAGCCCGACAGCCAGGACATCTGTTTCGTGCCGGAAGGCAAGTACGTCACCCTGATCGACCGCCTGCGCCCGCAAGGGGCCTTGCCGGGCGACATTGTCCATCTCGATGGCCGGATCTTGGGCCAGCATGAGGGTGTCAGCCGCTATACGGTCGGCCAAAGGCGCGGTCTGAATGTCGCGGTCGGTGAGCCTCTGTTTGTGGTCAAGATCAATCCAGACCAGCGGCAGGTCGTGGTCGGGCCGCGCGAGGCCCTTCTGACCCGCGCCCTGCGCCTAAAGGAAACCAATTGGCTTGGGGATCAGGCCAGTCTCGTAGAGGCGGCGCAGGCCGGGCAACCGGTCTTGGCGCGCGTCCGCTCGACCCGTGAGCCGGTTGCGGCGCGGCTGGCCATTGTTGATGGCGCGCCAGCCGTCCTGTTTGATGAGGCCGAGGAGGGTGTGTCCCCCGGGCAGGCCTGCGTGCTCTATGATCCGGAGAGCGGCGGCGAGCGGGTGCTTGGCGGCGGCTTCATTGAGTCGACGACGGCGGCCCATCTCAACCTTTAGGCTTGGCTTGCGCTGCGTCATGGGGTTCAGGCTAATGGCCGCCTGAAGAATGTCTTGCTCGTTCGGAGATCATCACCATGTCCGTTTCTGATCCTATCGTCATCGCCTCCTATGCCCGCACGCCGATGGGCGCCTTTCAAGGCGGGCTCTCGAGCGTCAAGGCCACCGCGCTTGGCTCCGTCGCCGTCAAGGCTGCGCTCGAGCGGGCGGGGGTGCGCGGGGAGCAGATTGACCAGATCATTATGGGCTGCGTCCTGCCCGCCGGACTGGGTCAGGCCCCGGCGCGTCAAGCCGCCTTGGGGGCAGGGCTGCCCTTGAGCGTCACAGCGACCACGGTCAATAAGATGTGCGGCAGTGGTATGCAGGCGGCCATCATGGCCTTTGATGCCTTGGCCGCGGGGTCTTCCGACATCATCGTCGCCGGGGGGATGGAGAGCATGAGTGGCGCGCCCTATCTGCTGGCCAAACATCGCAGCGGCGCACGGATTGGTCACGATACAGTATCCGATAGCATGTATCTCGATGGCCTCGAGGATGCCTATAGCCCCGGAAAGCTGATGGGCGTCTTTGCCGAAGAGGCGGCGGCGGCCTATCAGTTCAGCCGTGAGGCGCAGGACGCCTATGCCGTGGAAAGCCTAACCCGGGCGGGGCGGGCGGTAGAAACCGGAGCCTTCAAGCGCGAGATCGCTGCGGTCGAGGTCAGCACCCGCAAGGGAACGGAAGTGGTCGATACGGACGAGGCCCCGCTGAAGGCGGATTTGGCTAAGATACCGACCCTCAAGCCTGCCTTTAGCCGCGATGGCACGGTTACCGCCGCCAATTCCAGCTCGATCTCTGACGGAGCAGCGGCCTTGGTCATGACCCGCGCGTCCGTCGCCGAGCGTCTGGGCTTGAGCGTGGTTGCCCGTATCGTGGCCCATGCCGCCCATGCCCATGAGCCTGGCCTCTTCACTACAGCGCCGGTCCCGGCTATTCAAAAGGCCTTGGCCAAGGCAGGCTGGTCGGTCGGTGATGTCGACCTGTTCGAAGTGAACGAAGCCTTCGCCGTCGTGGCCATGATTGCCATGAAGGAACTGTCCATTCCCCACGACCGGATCAATATCAATGGCGGGGCTTGCGCGCTTGGCCATCCCATCGGGGCATCTGGCGCGCGGATCTTAGCAACCTTGCTGTCCGCCTTAGAGGCCAGGGGCGCTAAGCGCGGCGTCGCCAGCCTCTGTATCGGCGGCGGTGAGGCAACGGCTATGGCCTTGGAATTGGTATCTTAGCAGGAGGTTTGGCATGAACGTTCAATCGGTTCAGCCCAGCGCCGTGGTCGATAATGCGCAGCGACAGCGTTACGAGCTGGCCGTGGACGGTAGCCTCGTATTTGCGGACTATCAAAGTCAGCCGGGCAAGATCGTCATCACCCATGTGGAAACCCCTGTCGCCCTGAGAGGTCGCGGGCTAGCAGCGGTCTTGATGCAGGGGCTCGTTGATCATGCCCAGGGCAGGGGGCTGCAGGTCGTTCCTGTCTGTAGCTATGCGCAGGACTGGATGAGGCAGAACAGGCCATGACCCTTTAAGGAAGTAGTATTTACTACTTTAAGTTTTTAAAGATTAAATAATACCCAGACTTTAAATAGGCTTGGCGATGCAGTTTGTCGCGACGCTTATTAGGGGTCTGTGGTGCACGATCGCCGCATTCGAAATTTGGAGGGGTTGAAGGCGACCGGGGACAGTTCGCGGGTCTTGAACCTTGTCTCGGTCTGGACCCAGTCGGGCCATTTGCCAGAATATTACGACCAGCCCCTGTTCGAGAACCGTCGGCTCAACCGCGCCCTGATCCTCAAACATCGTTTGAGAATCAATGAGCAGGACCTTTTTGAAAATCCCAATCACGTTGGCACAAAAATCTTACTTCCAATTGACGATCGAGATTGGAAATTGGGGGGTCGATTTGTTTTTGTTGGGCAGAAAGATTACCTCACAGTTCTTTCTAATACGTTTGGTGAGTCAATTATATACTCGCCTAGAGACAGGGAAATTTTGGAGATAATAGCGAATGTTCCATCCCTAGATCCATTTTTGCTCAAAGAAATACTTGCTAAAAACAGTATCGTGGTTTCTCCATGTTATTTTGAAATATCAAAGTCAGATAATCAGGCGATGAATGCGTTTTTGAAAACTGAAATAGCTAAACTGGTGAAGCAACTCAGTTTGTCGAACGAGAATATACATATTTATACCGAAAAACTAGTAAATAAAATTATGTCTGGTCGTGTGGACGATGGACTTGAGCATCTGAGCAGGGCGATAAATTTACCAGAAGAAGATTTTGCAGATGGTATTTTTGCTTGGAGAGGATTTTTATATTATAAATGGACCCATGAGAATGTATCTAAGCGTATTGTTCCGGTTATGAACAGCATTATGAATCTAAAGCCACTAGGATTTATGCCTGAATCAAAAAAAATTCAGCTAAAAAATTCGAAAATTGGCCTTCGAAAAGATATAATAGAGTCAATAATTGAAATAAGAAACACATTGTCTATTTATGATGATTCCTATAAATCTTTAGTTATTGGAAATAATCCTATTGTTTTCAGAAATTTTCTCATCTCGGCGCCTTCATTATTTATTAATTTGGGCCGTCAACTTGGAATGATGAACTATATCTGTAATTTTTGGAACTTCAGGTTTGATCCGAAGCAAGCACCACGGTCTATGGACGCCGACGAACTGGCCGATCTCTTGGCCGAGTTTCACGAGGGTTTGGTGTTCGACCAGAAGGTGCCTGACGTCGCTTGGTAGGGGGCTCAGCTGCCCAATTGATCCTTTGCGAAATCCAGTTCCATCAGTTTCAAGCGCTTGATCTCGTCACGCAGACGTGCAGCGGTCTCAAACTCAAGATCGGCAGCCGCGGCCCGCATCTTGGTCTCCATATCCTTCAGTGTGGTCTGGAAGTTGGAGCCGAGGAAGGGCTTGGACTCTTCGGCCACGCCCACGGGGAAGGTGACCCGGTCACCCTTTTCATAGGGACTGTTGAGAATGTCCTTAATGTCGCGCCGCACGCTCTCGGGTGTAATGCCATTGGCGAGGTTGAAGGTGTGCTGCTTCTCACGGCGGCGGGAGGTTTCGGCCATAGCCCGTTCCATCGAGCCCGTGATCCGGTCGGCATAGAGGATAACCCGGCCATCAATATTGCGCGCGGCGCGGCCGATGGTTTGAACCAGACTGGTCTCTGATCGGAGGAACCCTTCCTTGTCGGCATCCAGAATGGCCACAAGGCCACATTCGGGAATATCGAGCCCCTCGCGCAGCAGGTTGATCCCGACCAGCACGTCATAGGCCCCAAGCCGCAGGTCGCGGATGATTTCGATCCGCTCCATCGTATCGATGTCGGAGTGCATGTAGCGGACCCGCAGGCCCTGCTCATGCATATATTCGGTCAGGTCTTCAGCCATCTTCTTGGTCAGAACCGTGACCAGAACGCGCTGGCCGAGCAGGGCGGCTCTACGACATTCGTCGATCACGTCATCGACCTGGCTGGCCCCATCCTTGGTCACGGGGCGCACCTCGACCGGGGGATCGATCAGGCCGGTGGGGCGGATGATCTGTTCGACAAAGATGCCGCCGGTCCGTTCCAGTTCCCACTTGGCGGGCGTGGCCGAGACATGGACCGTCTGTGGCCGCATCGCATCCCACTCTTCGAATTTGAGTGGACGGTTGTCCAAGCAGGAGGGCAGGCGAAAGCCATATTCGGCGAGCGTGAATTTACGGCGATAGTCGCCCTTATACATGGCCCCAATCTGCGGCACTGTCACATGGCACTCGTCGGTGAACAGCAGGGCATTATCGGGAATATATTCAAAGAAGGTCGGCGGCGGCTCACCGGGCATCCGACCGGTCAGATAGCGCGAATAGTTCTCGATCCCGGCGCAGGAGCCGGTGGTCTCCATCATTTCCAGGTCAAAGATCGTGCGCTGTTCGAGCCGTTGGGCTTCGAGCAGCTTGCCGTTGGCCAACATCCATTCAAGACGGTTCTTTAACTCGTCCTTGATCGAGATCATCGCCTGTTTCAGCGTCGGGCGCGGGGTCACATAGTGGCTGTTGGCGTAGATCTTCACCGACGGCAGGTCGGCGGTCTTCTTGCCGGTGAGAGGGTCAAATTCGCTGATCGCCTCGACCTCATCGCCAAACAGGCTGACGCGCCAGGCGCGGTCCTCATAGTGGGCGGGGAAGATTTCAATCACGTCGCCGCGACGGCGGAAGGTGCCGCGCTCAAAGGCCTGATCATTGCGCTTATATTGCTGGGCCACGAGGTCGGCCATCAGCTTGCGCTCGTCGATTCGCTCGCCGATCTTCAGCTCGAACGTCATGGCCGTATAGGTCTCAACCGACCCGATACCGTAGATGCAGCTGACCGAGGCGACGACAATGACGTCGTCGCGCTCGAGGATCGCTCGGGTCGCGGCGTGGCGCATCCGGTCGATCTGTTCGTTGATCGAGCTATCCTTCTCGATATAGGTGTCAGTGCGCGGCACATAGGCTTCGGGCTGGTAATAGTCGTAATAGCTGACGAAATATTCCACCGCATTATCGGGGAAGAAGCTCTTGAATTCGCTATAGAGTTGGGCCGCGAGGGTCTTGTTGGGCGCAAGGATCAGGGCAGGGCGCTGGGTCTGCTCGATGATCTTGGCCATGGTGAAGGTCTTGCCCGAGCCAGTAACCCCCAGCAGCACCTGATCGGACTCTCCGCGATCAAGGCCTTCGGACAGTTCAGCAATGGCGGTGGGCTGGTCGCCCGCGGGGCTATATTCGCTGACCAGATTGAACCGGCGACCGCCTTCCGACTTCTGGGGACGGGAGGGGCGGTGTGGCATCCACAGGGCCGGAGAGTCGAACACAAACTGCCCCGCAGCCTCTTCGAAGCCAACCAGATCAGCGGGTGTACGGGGTGCGCGGGACATGGAGCTAATCTAGGGGGTTGGCGTGGGTTAGACCAGAGGGGGAGGGGCTCTGTTTTGGTAAGAATGGATAGGGGAGTGGATGTATCCCCCTCACCCCACCCTCTCCCCCAAGGGGGCGAGGGCTTGTCCGTTCTTTTTTGCCCTCTCCCTGAGCGAGAGGGTTGGGTGAGGGCCTTGTTTGTTTTCTTAAACAAAGCCCTCCACATCCGTGTTCCCCGCGAAGGCGAGGATCCAGACCCTTTCGCGCAGGCCGTCGTTCGTGGTGCATCCTCGTCCTTCGACGGGCTCAGGATGAGGATGAATGGAGAGGGGAGTGGATGAACGCCCTCCACCACCCACCGTCACATTCTCGTCAAACCCCTATCGCGGTTTGGGCCCGCCTTTGCTATGGAGTTGGGGCGTGTCGGTGCCGCCGACCTGCGGAGAGATCATGTCCGACCCTAAGGCTCAACAGCGTTTGCAATCGATCGTGATTGACGAGTCGTCTCTTGCCTCCGCCTCGCGCGATCAGGAGCACGAGCGGCAGGTCGCGATCTTTGACCTGTTGGAGGACAACTATTTCGAACCTGAGGGCGAGGCGGTCGGGCCCTATGATCTGAAGATCGGGTTAGCCGATAATCGGCTGTTGCTCGACATTACGGGGGGCAGTTATGAACGCCGTCACCTCCTGTCCATGTCCCCCTTCAAGAGCCTGATCCGTGATTATTTCATGGTCTGCGATAGCTATTACGATGCCATCCGCAATTCATCACCGGCCCAGATCGAGGCCTTGGATATGGGCAGGCGGGGTCTTCACAATGAGGGCTCCTCGCTCTTGCAGGAACGTTTGGCGGGCAAGGTCAGCACCGATCTGGACACGTCGCGCCGACTGTTCACTCTGATCTGCGCCCTCTATCGTCGCGGCTAGAGGGCCGATGATTGCGCCACCCGGCCTGCCGGGCGCTGTACTGTTTGCCTGTAACTTCAATCGGGTAAGGTCGCCGATGGCGCTGGCCCTCACGCGCATGACCTATGCCGACCGTATCTATTTGGATAGTTGCGGACTGCGACCAAACCGCGGTCAAGATATGGATCCGTTCTGCGTTGCGGTGCTGGATGAGGTCGGCGCAGATCTGAAAGGCCATCGCCCCAAGAGCTTCGACGATCTGGACGATGGCTCGTTCGATCTGGTGATCTCCTTAACCCCAGAAGCTCAGCACCGTGCTGTCGAGCTTGCCAGGGGTAGGGCGGTCGAGATCGAGTACTGGCCCGTGCCGGATCCTACGCTGGTTTCGGGCTCCAGGGAGATGGTTTTGGAGGCCTACCGCTACACCCGGGACCAGTTGCTGGATCGAATCCGCAAGCGGTTCGGCAAAACATCGACTTTCGGTGGTTGAATCGTCTATAGTCAGGGCTTGAGGTTTGGTGCTCCCTTCCGCGTCTGTGCGGCATGGGCAGCTTGCCTTATGCAAATTGTCCTTTAGAGAGGCCGTATGGCTAAAGAAGAACTTCTCGAATTTCCTGGCACAGTCGTTGAACTGCTGCCCAATGCGACATTCCGCGTGACGCTTGAAAACGAGCACGAAATTATCGCCCACACCGCTGGCAAGATGCGCAAGAACCGCATTCGCGTTCTGGCCGGTGACAAGGTGCTGGTTGAAATGACGCCCTACGACCTGTCCAAGGGCCGCATTACCTACCGCTTCAAGTAGGGCAGGGCGATTGTCCTCGCCCCCTTCTCGGGCGCCTTTGGTTCTGGCCAGTGCCAGTCCGCGTCGATTGGACCTGCTGCGTCAGGTTGGGATCGCGCCAGACCGGATTGATCCGGCGGACATAGATGAAACCCCTCTGGCCAAGGAGACCCCGCGTCTCTTGGCCCTGCGTCTCGCCCGAGGCAAGGCGATGGCCGCCGCGTCGCGCAATGCTGGGGCCTTCGTGATCGGAGCAGACACGGTCGTGGCCGTTGGCCGTCGGGTCCTGCCCAAGGCGGAAACCGAATCCCAAGCGCGCCATTGTCTGGGACTGCTGTCCGGCAGAGGCCATCGGGTGATGACCGGCCTGTGCGTGGTTGCGCCCGATGGGCGGCGCGCGGAGCGATTGGTCGAAACCCGCCTTACTTTCAAGCGCCTGTCAAAGGACGAGGTCGAGACCTACATCGCTAGCGGCGAATGGCAGGGCAAGGCGGGCGGCTATGCCGTTCAGGGCCGAGCCGGCGGCTTTGTCATCGAATTGCAGGGCTCTTACCCATCGGTGGTGGGCTTGCCGCTCTATGAAACCCTGTGTCTTCTCGAGGGGCTAGGGTTTCGCCCAACGCCCCCTTCGATCTGAGCCTCAGTTGTGACCGCGCGCCGCCTCTATCTCGATGATGCGCCAGGGGAGCGCCGGGGTGTCGTCACCCTAGAGGGCCGGCCTGAGCGGCTCTTGATCCAGCGCAGCGCCATGGCCAGTCCAGTGGCCGGAGAGCAGTGGGCCGCGCGGGTGCGCCGAATCGATCGCAGCCTCGCCACCGCCTTTTTGGATCTGGGCCAAGGGTCAGAGACGCTTCTGAATCTAACGGGGGACGCCCTGCGTCTTACCGAAGGGGCCTTGATATCGGTCGACATCACCAGTCCAGCCCGCAGAGGCAAGGGGCCCGTTGCCCGCTTCAACGGTTTGGAGGAGGGGCAGCCGCGTTTGCTGGCGCCTGCACCGACTCTGGAGGCGCAACTGAAGGCCCTTGCCCCTCAACAGGAGATCACTACCGGAGCACTGGCGCGCGAGGTTGCCGATCTGGCTGAAGCGCAAATCTTAGCCGTAGAGCACGGTCTGCCGGGCGGAGGATCGATCGCGATCGAGACCACGCGGGCCCTCACCGCTATCGATGTGGACTTGGGAGCTCGCGGCGGCGGCGACCCGCGCCGGGCCATGCGCCAAGCTAATCTGGCGGCGTTATCTCAGGCGGCTCGTTTGATCCGCCTAAAAGGCCTCGCTGGGCTGGTCGTTTTTGACCTGATCGGCAAGGGGCAGGACGGCGAGGCGATTATGGGGGCCGTTAAGGCGGCCTTTGAACCGGATCAACCCGGGCTGGTCATCGGACCGATCAGTCGATTCGGCACGCTTGAGCTGGCGCTGCCCCGTCGGCAGGCCCCGACGGCCGAGCTTCTGTGCGACGAGGATGGGCGGCTGAGCGCTGAAAGCCTCGCCCTGAGGCTCATGCGGATGGCTGAACGCGAGGGTCGCGCGGACCCCGGTGGCCAACTGGTTCTGACCTGTGCTCCAGCGGTTGCCTTAGCTGCGAAGTCTTTTTTGCCCGACCTAGCGGCGAGAATCGGTCCGCGATATGATCTTCAACCCTTTGCTGAGGTGGCGTCACCGCTCAGCCATGATCATTTGGATGTCAAAAGCCGATGACGGCAGCCTGTCCCCATTGTCGTAAGCCGGTCGACCCGGCCTATCGACCCTTTTGCTCCAAGCGCTGTGCGGATGTTGATCTCAATCGCTGGCTGACGGGGGCCTATGTCATTCCGGGGTCCAAACATGCCGAGGGCGATGGTCAGTCCGACGAGGATCAAGATCCTGATCTAGATGAGTGGTCGGACGCGTAGGGTCGAACTTCGGTTCCTGTGGCAATGCGCATCTCTGTGGAGGAAGCCACAAAACCTGTCACAGAGGCCTTTTGGATGCTGGACAGGCCGCTATGCCTGACCTATAGACCTCGCCTCCGCAGACAAAGCGGATGATCGCAGCGTTCCTTGGAACGCCTTGAGGGCCTGGGTAGCTCAGTTGGTAGAGCAGCGGATTGAAAATCCGCGTGTCGGTGGTTCAAATCCGCCCCCAGGCACCATTCATCAAGTTTCTAATTTGGACGATATGAACGGTGGAAAGCGCATCAGCGCGGCTTACGGCCCAAACATTCGGCAGGGGCTGGTCTACCGATAATCGCTGTCATCAATGCATGTTCACCCGCTAAGGCGAATATGATTCAAAAATTCCATCCAGGGTCGTATGTCGAATTTGACGTTAGGGCGCTGGAATAGGTGCGCCTGACTAAAAAGGAGCAGTTTCAAATGCTGATTTTTGCTGCATTGCAATATTTTCGCAGGGATTTGAGAGAAAACCCTAACCCAAGTAATCATTTTCGACGTTGTGCGGCGCAGCAGTCAAAAAATGTCACATGCAGAGGGTAAAAAGAATCCCATCGCGAAGGCCTTGACGATGCTTAAAGGGGTTGCCAAAGACCCCTTACCGCAAGTCTAACTTAGCGGTAAGGTTTCGAAGTCCCTCGGGAACAGAGGCCGCGTGCTGTTGGAATGGGGTCCGGGTTGCAAGACTGGGCTGCCTCGTTTCAATAGGATGCAGACAGCAGCCCTGCTCATGACCCAAGGCTTGTCCTTGACGATTGGCAGAACATTTTCAGTAGGGTGGACACGCTCTCGCGCGACGACCCTTTCGGTCCTAACGTGCTAGACCAATCAGGAACTGGCGACAGATGCTCGACAACAAACGAATGACCCCCATCATCGCTCTCTTCGGCGCCATGGCGCTGATGGCGAGCACGCCGGCCTTCGCACAGACGGCCGATCAACCCGCTGCCGCCGCTGCTGAAGCCGCGCCTGCAGCCGCAACCGAAGCCGCTCCTGCGGCTTCAGCTGGCTCACCAGCGCCTGTCACCATTGACAGCCACGGCGGTAAGCTGACCCCAATCACCATGTTCCTTGACGCCGAACCCGTCGTTAAGGTCGTCATGATCGGTCTGGCCTTGGCCTCGGTGTTCTCTTGGACACTGCTGATCACCAAGCTCTTGGAATTCGGTGCGCTGGTTAAAGCCTCCGACAACTTCGTGGAAGCGTTCCGCTCCGCCAAGTCGATCGACGAAATGGGTAAGATCTCCGGATCTGACGACTTCGTTGGTAACCCGCTGGCCGACATGGCCTCGGCGGCTTGCATGGAAATCGTGCTTTCGCGCCAAGCTGGTCTTAAGATCGGCGGCGAACACCGTGAATCAACCGTGCTGCGGGCTAGCTCTGCAGTGTCCGCGGTTCAGGGTTCCTTGGCTAAGCGCCTCTCGAACGGCATGCAGTTCCTCGCTTCCGTCGCATCGTCCGGTCCGTTCATCGGTCTGTTCGGTACGGTTTACGGGATCATGAACTCGTTCATCGGTATTGCGAACACCAACACGACCAACCTGGCCGTCGTCGCCCCCGGCATCGCCGAAGCGCTTCTCGCCACCGGTATCGGCCTGTTCGCGGCTATTCCATCGATGATCTTCTACAACTACTTCCAGACCCGGATCTCTGCCTACGGCACCCGTTCTGAAGGCTTCGTTGTGGAACTGCTGAATGCGATGTCACGCCAACTCGACAAAGGGGCCTGACATCCATGGCCGCCAAACTTTCAAAGTCGGGCGGGAGTAGGTTCGATCTTGGGCAGAATGCCGACATCAATGTGACACCTCTGGTGGACGTGATGTTGGTTCTGCTGATCATCTTCATGGTGGCGGCTCCGCTCGCCACTGTGTCGGTGGTTGTTAGTCTGCCCACGGCCGTTGCCAAGCCCAGTCAGAACCCGCCCAAGCCGGTGTACATTTCCATCCAGGAATCTGGTGACGTGTACATTGGGGACTTCATCACTTCCGCGGACGCATTGGGCGATGACCTCAAAAAGCAGATTGGACGACGCGACCCCACCAAAGAGCGCATCTTCATTCGGGCTGATAAGAACACCAAGTACGGTGATTTTATGGGCGTGATGAACGGGCTCCAGGATAACGGGTTCTACAGCGTTGCACTGATCGGCGAAGACAACTCGAAGAAGTAAGGGCTGCGCATGGCTGAAGAACAGCAGGACGTTGCCCATCCGGTGCACAACCCCTTCGACGGGGCAATTCGTAGGAAACGTAGTAAGGGCACTACGGTCGCGATCACGGTCTCGATGATCTTCCACGGACTGCTCGGACTTTACCTCTGGAAGGTGAAGTTCGAACCCAAGATGCAGGAGTACTCGGACGAAGCGACGAAGGTGGACATCTATAAGCCACCTCCGCCGCCACCGCCGCCTCCACCGCCGGACAATAAACCGCCGCCGCCGCCTAAGCTGCAGCCGCGTCCCCCAGTGGCCCCGCCACCTGACGTGACGCCGCCGCCGCCGTTGGAGGTTCCACCGGTGAAGAAGGAAGATAAGGTAGAAGCCCGGCCTAAGGTGGTCGATGCTCCTCCCCCTCCTGCTCCGCCAGTGGTGTCGAACCCGACCTGGACCCGCAAGCCTAACGGCGATGACTACGCCCGGTTCTATCCGGAACGTGCTCAGCGGCTCGAGAAAGAAGGTTCGGCCACCATCAAGTGCGTGGTTACGGTGAAGGGTGCTCTGGTTAATTGCCAGGTGCTCTCAGAAGATCCCGTCGACTTCGGCTTCGGGGAAGCGACGAAAAAGGTCGCAAGCCTCTGGAAGATGAAGCCACAGTTGGTGGACGGTAACCCGGTCGAAGCCACCTGGCAGACCCGTATTCGTTGGGTTCTCCCACGATAGGATCTACCGGTCTTAGACCAGACAGAACGCCCCGAGGGTCCGCCCTCGGGGTTTTTTGTTGTCTAGATTGGTGGGGGCCTTGTCGCAGCCCCTCTGGCGCGATCGCCAGACGTCTCCTATGTTGCACACCACCTCAGGTACACAGACCATCGGACCTTCGCCCATGTGCCTTACCCATGATCACGACCTCGCCCATAGCGGCCAACCGCGCGCGCCCCTTCGCCTTTCGCGCCGTGATCTGGTGCGCGGTCTGGCGGCAGGTACCGTCGTCGCCTTCACGGCAGGCTGTTCCTACAATGCTGAACTGGGCCGCGATCAGCTCTTGATGGTCAGCGACGAGCAATTGGTCGAGCTATCCCTGACTGCATGGCGAGATGCCCTTCGCACCCAAAAACTGTCGCAAGACCGCGAGATGAACCGCGCCGTCCGCTCGGTGGGTCAGCGGATCGTTGAGGCGGCTGGGCGCGGGGCTCAGCCTTGGGAATATGCCGTCTTTGATAATCCCGAGGCCAATGCCTTCGTCCTTCCCGGCAATAAGGTTGGGGTCAATAGCGGGCTGTTCAAGGCCGTGATCAATGATGATCAGTTGGCGGCGGTCTTGGGTCATGAGACCGGCCACGTCACCGCGCACCATGCGGCTGAGCGGGTGTCTCAGACCATGGTCGCGCAGGTGGGGCTGGCGGCGGCCGACCTTGCCATCGCCAATAGCGACGCCAAGCACGGCAAGGAGCTTGCTGCCGTCCTCGGCGTGGGCGTGCAGTTCGGTGTCCTGATGCCCTTTTCGCGCCAACATGAGCTAGAGGCTGACCGCATCGGTGTGGACTTCATGCATGCCGCCGGCTTCAAGCCGGTCGAAGCGCTGCACCTTTGGCAGAATATGGCCGCCGAACGGACCAAGAAGGCCCCGCCTCAGTGGCTCTCAACCCATCCGTCCGATGAGACACGTATGGCCGCGTTAGAAGCCTATCTGACCCAGCGCGGCTGGCTATCCGAGGGCTCACCCCGCCAGATCTAGCCCCTTGGCTTTCAACCAGTTGGAGAGGTATTCATTGACCTTCTCCGGCGCCTCCTGCTGGACCCAATGGGACACATTGGGCAGGCGGTGCAGGGTGAAGTCATTGACATAGGGCCCGTAACCCTCGGTTAAGCTGATGCTCAGGGCGGCATCCTCTTCGCCCCAGATCATCACAGTCGGCACCTCAATCTTGGCCGCAAGGCCCGGCCCATAGGCCGTGAGGCTTTTGGTATTGGCGCGGTAATAGTTGATCATCGCGGTCATGGCCCCAGGCTGTAGGGCATTTTGCTGGTAGTGGTCGAGCACGTCTTTGGGGAAGCGCGACTTGTCGATGGCCATGCCGACAAAGGCCTGACCGATAGCCCTGGCCCCCTTGGCGGTCATCATCAGTTCGGGCAGGACCGGCAGTTGGAAGAAGAGCGCGTACCAGCTCTTCTTGCGCTGCTCCCATCCGTTCTGCAGCCCAGTGATAAAGACCGCCGGGTGCGGCACATTCATGATCACCAGACCATCCAGCGGCCGTGTCTTTTCGATGGCAAAGGTCCAGGCGATGATCGCGCCCCAGTCATGGGCGACCAGCAGCCGCCTCTTGGCCCCTAAGGCGTCATAGAGGGCGGCCGTATCGGCGATGAGGTTGGGAAGTTCATAGTCCTTCTTGTGCGCAGGGCGCGTCGTGCCACCATAGCCGCGAAGGTCCGGAGCCACCGCCCGCCAGCCCTTGGCTGCCAGCAGAGGCAATTGCTTGCGCCAGCTATAGCGGCTTTCGGGAAATCCATGCAGGCAAAGGGCGATATTGTCGCCTTCGCCACACTCATCGATGGTGAAGGTCAGGCCATTGGCCTCGATCTGCCGCGTCCGGATCTCATACATGTCGTTTCATCCCTGATTTTGCGGCTGAGCATGGCGGCTGGACCCGGCGTAAGCAAGAGATTGAACGCAATCGTCTTGAACCTGCAAACGGCGGCTTGATCCCAGCGGCCATGCCGACTAAAACGCCCTCTCTCGCGATGCGAGCCGCCTTAGCTCAGTTGGTTAGAGCGCCGGTTTGTGGAACCGGAGGTCCTCAGTTCAAGCCTGAGAGGCGGTACCATCCCAAAATCCACAGCCCCTTGAGATCAGACGCGGTCAGCGATCCATATTGCGCGACTGGATTTCAGCATCCGATCCGGCGAATGTGGCCAAGCCCGGTCCGGTTAGCCAAGCCCGAGCCTCTGCATCATCCCTCAACTCAGCGTCCCAGTAGGCGAGGCTAGCGGCCTTGATCAGTTGCCGGAACCGCTCATCCGTGGGTTTGCTAAAGCCCAGCTCTTGGCGGCCGGAAAAGACCAGATGGTCCGCGCCATTGAGCACGACCAAGGCTGAAGGCGCACGCTTCATGGCCAAGTAAGGCTTTTGCCGTTCCGAGGCGTCTTGGACCTTTCCATTGGGGTTCAGTCCATCCTCCGAGCCGGTGAGAAACAGGAATGGGCGGGTAATGTCGCCAAAGGCATCGGCATTGTGACCGTCAGCGGCCCCTGCGGGGCTCATGGCCAAAAAGGCCTTAAATTCGTCGTGACCCATTTTCCGCCCACGCGCAAAGGCCTGACCCGCCATGGCTTGGGTCGTCGTGGCGCCATAGGAATGGCCCGACATGCCAATTCGGGTCAGGTCGATCCTGTCCTTTAGGGCTCCAGGTTGGCGATCGAGGCTATGGAGGGCGAAGACCGCCAAATAGATATCTTGGAACCGGTCCATCGCGCTTTGGGGGGACACGGCCTTGCGAAGGTCAGCACTAATTTTAGGGTTCTTAAGATCCGGAAATTGGCCGCCCCAGATGCTCACGTCTGAGCCCGGATGTTGAACATTCAAGACGATATAGCCGTGGCTGACCAGATGTTCGGCATAGTAGGCGGCGCTTTCCTTAGACCCGCCAAGGTCGTGCGAAAAGATCACCACGGGCAGGCGACCCGGCGCATCCTTGGGATAGCGGATCAGGAAGGGAATGAGACGCGCACGGCGATCATCTTTCCAAGCCCCTTCTGCCGCCTGCACGGTATAGGGACCGGGTCGGTCATAGGCCTTGATGGCCTTGTCGGGCTGGCTGGTAACTGGAGTAACGGTCTGGGCAAGGGCTGGTCCGCTGACAAGGCTGGCCGCCAAGCTGATGGCCAAGGCCGATGCGGTGAATAGGGCACGCGACATCCTCAACTCCTCCTTAAGCACCCTCTTGCACGGGATGCGATAGCCAACTTTGGGGTAAAACTGACGAAATGACTAGCCTGAGCGATAGGGAAGGCTAGCAAGCCCAGATTTTTGCGCATTGTCCCAAGCCGCGTTTGTGTCTGTGCAGGGTCTTGCGCTATGTCGGACCCAACAAGAATTTGCGATCTCGCGAGACTATTGGGGAAGGACACTGCCATGACCACGTCTGATCAGGCTACTGCTGAGGCGGGCCATGTCGCCCTATTGGAACAGCCCTTTGGCCTCTTGTCCGACCTGATCCGCTTCAATGCGCAGGCCCGGCCCAATTCACCCGCCTTGATTAAGGATGATGAGGTCCTGACCTATGGCGCGCTCGACGTGTTGATGGATCAGATCGCCGCCAGCCTGCAACGCGATGGCGTCCAGCCGGGCGAGGCCATTTCCATCTGTGCCGGATCGTCCGTGGCCTATGCCGCCACCTTCTTGGGCGGACTGCGGGCCGGGGTCGCGGTTGCGCCCTTGGCCCCATCCTCGACGCCTGAGAGCCTCGCTGTCATGCTGGCAGACTGCGGCGCAAAGCGGTTTTTCCTTGATCGGTCTGTGGCCAAGGCGCTGGAGGGCATCAGCCTGACCATGCCCCTGACTGCTTTGGACGGGTCTGACGCGGCCGGGTCCTATGAGGCTTGGTTGGTGCCAGCCGGGTCCAAGCCCGCGCCGGTCACGGTCACGCCCGCCATGCCCTTCAACATCATCTATTCCTCGGGCACAACGGGCACGCCAAAGGGTATTGTTCAGTCACACGAGATGCGCTGGTCCCACACGGGCCGAGGCGGCGGTTTGGGTTATGGTCCGGGATCGGTGACGCTTCTGTCGACACCGCTCTATTCCAACACCACCTTGGTCAGCTTCTTCCCGACCATGGGCATGGGCGGCGCGGCGGTCTTGATGGACAAGTTCGACGCCCTCGGCTTCCTCAAGCTGTCCCACCAGCACCGCGTCACCCACGCCATGCTGGTGCCGGTACAATATCGCCGCATTCTCGAACAGCCGACTTTTGGCGACTATGACCTGTCCAGCTTCCAGATGAAGTTCTGCACCAGCGCCCCCTTCGGCGCGGCGCTGAAGGCGGACATCCTCAAGCGCTGGCCCGGCGGCCTGATCGAATATTACGGCATGACCGAGGGCGGCGGCAGTTGCGGCCTGATTGCGCACGAGCATCCCGACAAGCTCCACACGGTCGGCCAGCCTCTGCCCGGCCACGACGTGCGCCTGATCGACGAAGAGGGCCGCGAACTGCCAGCGGGCGAGGTTGGTGAGGTCGTCGGTCGCTCCCCAGCCATGATGAACGGCTATCACAATCAGCCGGGCAAGACCGCCGAGGCCGAGTGGATCAGTCCAGAGGGTCTTCGCTATATCCGGACCGGCGATGTTGGCCGGTTTGATGCAGAGGGTTTCTTGACCCTGATGGACCGCAAGAAGGACATGATCATTTCCGGCGGCTTCAACATCTATCCGAGCGATCTGGAGAGCGTCATTGTCGGCCACCCCGCTGTGCTCGAAGCCGCTGTCGTCGGGGCCCTGTCGGACCGCTGGGGTGAAACGCCTGTTGCCTTTGTAACCCTCAAGGCCGGGGCGACGGCAACGGCGGATGAGGTGCGAGACTGGGCCAATGCCAAGCTGGGTAAGACCCAAAGGCTGGCCGCGCTCAAGTTGATGGATGTCTTGCCGCGCAGCGCCATTGGCAAGGTGCTGAAGCGTGAACTGCGCGATCAGTTCATGGCCGAAGAGACCGTCGCCTGAGACCATGCAGCCGATTAGGGCTGGGTGCAGTAGCGAAAGCTTGCTCAACCCGGCCTTAAACCGATAATTAGGCGTCAGGCGGCCTGTGGTTCGCCCGATTGGAACCTCGTCCTATGGCCTCGCGTCTACCTCCTGCTGCCAAACTGACCGGCGAGACCCCTCGTCCGGCCTATGTGCCTGCGCGGGTTGATCTTTCCGTGATCGTGCCGACCTTCAATGAGCGCGGAAATGTCGATCGGTTGATCGCAGCCCTCGATGTCGCGCTCGCAGGGGTCGCCTGGCAGGTCATCTTCGTTGACGACGATTCCCCGGATGGTACCGCCGCAGCGGTCAAGGCCATTGCCGTTCACGACAGCCGGGTCCAGTGCCTGCACCGTGTCGGACGCCGAGGCTTAGCCGGAGCGGTTATTGAAGGGATGATGGCCAGCGCCGCCCCCTTTGTCGCGGTGATCGACGGGGACATGCAGCATGACGAGGCGCTGTTACCCGCCATGTTCAATGCCCTGCGCGATGACCTTGCCGATCTGGTCATTGGATCACGTTTCTTGCAGGCTGACGGTCTAGACCGAGGCCTGTCGGCGGTGCGCAAGGCGGGAAGCAGAGGGGCGGCTTGGCTGGGCCGCAAGGCGCTGCGGGCTCAGGTCAGCGATCCGGTCAGCGGCTTTTTCATGATCCGCCGCCCATTGGTCGAGGCCGTCGCGCCGCGCCTGTCGACCGATGGGTTCAAGGTGCTGTTCGACATCATCGCCTCCCAGACCACACCGCCGCGTATCCTTGAAATGTCCTATGCCTTTCGTGAGCGTGAGGCTGGCACCAGCAAGCTCGATACCCGCGTCGTCGTCGACTATGCCGGGCTGGTGCTCAGCAAGCTGACCCGCGATGTCCTGTCGGTGCGGGCGCTTCTGTTCGCCTTTGTCGGCTCGACCGGCATCTTGGTCCATATGAGCGTGCTCAGTCTGCTGATGACCGCAGGCCACAGCGACTTTTCCCGCGCCCAGATCTTGGCGGCCTTGGTGGCCATGACCTCGAACTATTTCATCAATAATGCCCTGACCTATCGAGATCGCCGCCGTAAGGGTTGGCGCTTGGCGACGGGCTATGTGCAGTTCTGTATCGTCTGCAGTGTCGGTCTTGCTGCCAACTATGCGGTCGCGGGACTGGTCGAACAATGGGTGCCCGGCTGGATCTTGGCCGGTGCGGTTGGTGCTGCAGTCGGTGCCGTCTGGAACTATGTGATCAGCACCTTGACGGTCTGGTAGGCGGTCTATGAGCCCCACAACCCGGCGGTTGCTCCTATGGATCGGTCTGATCACCTTGGGTCGGCTCGCGGTCGCGGCCCTGATGCCCCTGACCGACGACGAGGCCTATTACCGCCTCTGGTCTCAACATCTGGCCCTTGGCTATTTTGACCATCCGCCGCTCGTGGCCTGGGCCATTCGGCTCGGGACCACCTTGCTCGGCGACAATGGCTTGGGCGTGCGGCTATCGGCGGTTCTGGCCAGCGGCGCGACCAGTCTGGTCCTGTTTGATCTGGCTAAGCGGCTCGGCTTGACAGAGGCCACGGTGGAGCGGGCAGCGCTCTGGTACAGCGCCACCTTGATGATTGCAGTCGGGGCGATCCTGTCGACGCCCGACGCCTTTGCGACCCTCTTTTGGGTCACGACCCTTTGGTGCTTGGCGGCGGTCTTTGAGCCCGGGCGGGAGCATCAGGCCGCGCGCTGGTGGTGTCTGGCCGGTCTGGCTGCAGGCCTTGCGACCCTCTCGAAATATTCCTCGCTTTTCATCGCGCCGGGGGTTCTGCTCTGGGTCGTGACGTCGGCTGATCGGCGCAAGAGCCTGGCGACCCCTTGGCCGTGGGCCGCAGCCGTGATCGGTGTCGGGCTGTTCGGCATCAATGTCTGGTGGAATTCCCAGAACGAGTGGCTGACCTTTGCCAAGCAGTTTGGCCGGGTTGAGCCATCAAGCCTCCAGCCCAAATTCTTGCTCGAACTCATCCTGACGCAGGCCCTGCTGCTCAATCCCTTCATGACCGGCTTTGCGATCCGAGGCCTGACCCTCAAGGCCTTGCCATCCGAGGCGGTTGTTGAGGGGCGCAAGGTCGATCTGTCACTTCTGGTCCTGACCGCCTTGCCCTTTGCGCTCTATCTGATGGTTCATGCGCTGCATGATCGGGTGCAGGGCCATTGGCCGACGCCGCTCTATCCGGCCTTGGCCCTAATTGCCGCAGTCGCAGCGTCAAGGCTATCGACCTCAGCCTTGAGCGCCTTTGCTCGCCGCGCCGTCCTTCCCTTCGGGTTGGGGATCGGAGCCCTAGTCCTGATCTTCGGTGCCAGCACGGACTATCGCGCAGGGTTTAAGGGCGACCCAGCCCGCAACCTGCGTCAATGGCCCGCCTTCGCATCGGCCGTGGCTGCGGTCCGTCAGGCGCAGGGCGCCAACTGGGTTGGAACCTTTAGCTATGTGACCTTGGCGCAGTTTTCTAATCAACCGAACCTCAATGGGCCCGCCATCCAACTGACCGAGCGAGATCGCTATGCGGCCGCGCCGCTGCCCAAGGGCTTGGATATGGTACGTCCCGGACTGGTGGTTGATCTGGATCGTCGGATTTCACAAACCGATCTGGCGACCTGTTTTGCGAAGGTTGAGCGCCTGCCGAACCTGCGCCGAGGCGGAGAGGGGCCGGGAAGCTTGGTCTATGGCGTCTATCGCGTTGAGGGGCCGTTACGGGACGTTACCGGCAAGGGCTGCTGGTCGGCCAAGACGCTGGCGGACTCAGCCAAGCTTGATGCGAAGCGCGCGGCAAAAAAATAGACCTTCTGGTTTTCCATTAAGGCTCGCGTAATTGCTAATGTTCACTATGGAGTTGGTTTAAATGGTCGAACAGGGATGAGGGTCATGACGGACAGGTCTGCAAATGTCAGCCCGCACCTGCGCGAGCTGATTTCCTTTCGTATTGGCAGTCAGGAATTTTGCGTCGACATCACATCGGTGCGCGAAATTCGCGGCTGGACCGAGACGACACTCGTACCTCTGGCCCCTGCCTATGTGCTCGGTGTGATCAATCTTCGCGGTACGGTCATGCCTGTAGTTGACATGTCCCTAAGGCTGGGCCGCGAACGCACAGAGCCTAGCGACCGTCACGTGATTGTCGTGACCTATATTGGCGATCAGTTGGTTGGCCTTCTGGTCGATGCGGTCTGTGAGACCCTGACCCTCAAGGATAGCGACATTCAAGCCGCCCCGGATGTGGGCGCCGATGCTGTGCAGGCCTTGGTCAGGGGTATCATCGATGTCGACGGCCGAATGGTGACCCTGATCGCTCTAGACTATGTTCTGCCAAAGATCGACGAGCCGTCTCAGGCCGCCTAAGGGCCATTTTGTCGCCTTTTGGGTGGTTTTTAACAGGATTTGCAGAAAATCAGATCTGCGCCCTTGACCTTGAGCGGCTCTAGGGCTGGCTAGCGGCCATGACGACAGCATCAGCCAAATCGATCATGATAGCGGGGGGCGGGGCCATTGGCCTCACCGGCGCTCTGGTGCTAGCCCGCGCAGGTTATGGCGTGGTTCTGGTCGATCCTGCCGCGCGCGGGGCCAATGCGTCCGGTGTCGCAGCCGGTATGCTGGCTCCCGCCTTCGAGTCGGTGCTGGACCCGGCCTCCAAGGGCCTGTTCGCGCTTCTGAGGGCCGGGCGCGACGCTTGGCTGGACCTATTGCCCCAAGAGGCTGGCCGCCCTTCAGGCCTGTCTCAGCCCGGCGCCCTTTGGGTCCCAACCGCATCAGGGATTGGCACCGATGCCATGGCCGAGAGCTTCAACGCCATCGGCGCGCAGTGTGAGATTGTGACCTCTGCTGCCGCGCGGACCCTGTCGCCGGGTCTCGATCCTAAAGGCGCGGCCTGTCTCTTTACCGAAGAAGACTGGTGCCTCGATGTGACGGTGGTGACGAAGCGGCTCTATCAAGAGGCCACTCGGTTGGGCGTTCAGTTCATCACCGCTTCCGTCACCGATTTCTCGCCCGGTACAGCCACCCTGTCAGACGGCCGTCAGATCCACGCCGATCAGTTGCTCATAGCCGCTGGCCTTGGGCGCAGAATGGCATCCTTAGCGCCGGAACTGGCCTGTCTTTCCCCAATAAAGGGCCAGATCCTGTTCTTCGAGGGCGCAGGGCCTAGGCAAGGCCCCGCCATTCGGTCAGCGGGCGGTTATGTCGTGGCGCGTGCTTCGGGGGCCATGGTCGGCGCGACCATGGAGTTTGGCCTCGAGGATCTGACGCCTGATGTGGTCATCGGCGAGCGCTTGCGAGGGGTGGGGGCGAGCCTCTATCCGGACTTGGCAGGGGCGACGGCGCAACATCGCGTTGGGGTCAGGGCCGCAACGCCGGATGGCCTGCCCTTGGTCGGCCCCAGCCGTGCAGCAGGTGTGATCCTAGCCTGCGGGGCGAGGCGCAATGGCTGGCTACTGGCGGCCTTGGTGGCAAAGACCCTTGCCGCTCAGCTTTCGAATGAATCGCATGAGCCCTTCGCAACCCAGATGGACCCACGCCGCTTTGACATGGCCTGAACAGCCTTGAAGGCGTTAAGGTTTGGTTAACCCTGAAAGTTCACCTTTCGCTCATGGCAGTCGAGTCGATCAAAGGCGTCGTTGAAGCGGCATTGAGGCGTGCGTCCACCGCGACGGGCGTTGATTTTGGCTTTTTGCTGAAGACGGCCAACCGTGAGAGTGGCTCCAATCCCAAGGCGCGGGCCGGGACCTCTTCGGCGGCGGGACTGTTCCAATTTGTCGACCAGACCTGGATGAGTACGCTCAAACAGCATGGTGCCAAACATGGATATGCCAACTACGCCGCCTTGATCGACAGGGGCTCTGATGGCCGGTATCGCGTGGCCAATGGCGCGTCGCGACAAGCCGTGATGGACCTCAAGCTCGATCCCCATGCCTCGTCGATGATGGCGGGTGAATTGACCTCGGACCATGCCGCCTATCTGCGCGGGCGTGTTGGGCGCGATCCAACGGCTGGGGAACTCTACGCCGCCCATTTTCTGGGGCCTCAGGGCTCGGCCAAACTGATTGAAGCGGTGGCATCTAAGCCGGGCGCTTCGGCGGCCTCGCTCTTTCCTGATGCGGCCGCAGCCAACCGTTCGATCTTCTATCGCAGCGGTCGGCCCGCAACGGTCGAAGAGGTCTATGCCAACCTGACCAAGATTGGTCCGGGGCAGGGCGCAGCACCCGTCGGCCCGGCACCCGATAGCGGATATCTGCACAATACCTCGGCGCGCAATGCAGACGCCAAGGCCCAGCAAGAGGCCTTGATCAGCCTCATCCTGAATGGCACCCAAGAGCCCAGCAGCCCGTTTGGCAATAGCGGCTCTGACAGCAGTGGCTCTAGCCTCGGCAATTCGATCTTCACCTCAGAGATGCTGCGCATGCTTTCCGAGGCGCGCGACGCCGGTAAAAAGACTTAAGCGCCGCTGGCCGCTAGGATCTCAGCATCGTTATAGCCAAGGGCCGATAGGATCTCGTGGGTATGTTGTCCCATGGTCGGTGCAGGCCCCTTGGGGCCGTCATCCGCGCCGGGGAAGCGGGCCGGGCCGCCGGGGGCCTTGAAGGTCCCACCCTTGCCGTCGGGTGTATCCACGATGCAGCCTGCCGCGATGGCTTGCGGGTCGACAGCGACCTCTGCGGGCGTCTGCATGGGCGACCAAGCGATGTCGGCGGCGTCCAACCGTTCAGCGGCCTCGGCAAAACTCAGGGCCGCGAAGGCCTGATCGAGGGTGCGCACCAGTTCAGGGCCATTGGCCCGGCGGTCCTTGGCCTTGGCAAAGCGCGGATCATCGATCAGGTCGGGGCGGCCTGCGGCATTGGCAATCTTTGGCCAGTCCGATGAGCCTTGGCGCGGCAAGAGACAGATCCAACGCCCATCTCCCGACCGAAAGAAGTTGCCGAGCGGATTGACCGCCCCTTCGCGAGGGCGGCTGGAGGCGATGCGGCCAAATCGTAGCTGAATGGCCATGTCTGAACCGATGGAATAGACGCCGGTGCGCAAAAGCGAGGTCTCGACCAAGCGCCCAACGCCGGTGCGGCTGCGTTCAACCACAGCCGCCAAGATGGCGGAGGTCGTGGCCAGCGAGGTGATGTGATCGCCCATCGCGGTGCGCAGGGGAAAGGGCTCTGAGCCCTTTGGCGTGGTCAGGGCCCCGACGCCAGCTCTGGCCCAATAGGCGGCCATGTCAAAGCCGGGACGATCGGCATCTGGACCAGTCAGGCCGTAGCCGGTTACGGAGCAATAGATCAGTTTGGGATGGTCGGCCTTGAGGCTATCATAGTCGAGGCGCGCGCGCTTTAGGGCCGCGGGGCGGACGTTGGTCAAGAACACGTCGGCATCCTTGATCAGGCGGACCAGTGCCTCACGGCCAGCGGGCTTGGAGGTGTCCAGCACCACGGAGCGCTTGCCGCGATTGTCCAGTTCAAAGACCGGATTTGCCGACTGGTCCGAGCCGATACTGTCAAAGAACCCCCGGATCGGATCGCCGCCGGGCTGCTCGATCTTAATCACCTCTGCGCCCCAGTCGGTCATGATGCCGCCAGCGCCGGGGGCTGCGATATAGCTAGCAAATTCAATGATCTTCAGGCCTTCGAGCATGATGTTCCCCCATGTTTTTATGTCTGCGCCACGCAGGCGCCCGTTGAGCCCTATACTGTCTTGGTGCGCCTGCAGAGGGAAGGGCTGGATTATAGGAAACAGATCCTTAAGCATATTCCATCATCGTGCCGCCTGCGTGTTGTCGATGGCCGTTCGGGCTTGAAAGGGCTCGCGAGCAAGGGTGTATGACCAATAGGCAAACAGCTTTAGCCGGTGCCAACCTTCATAAGATGGTGAGGGGGGCAGCAGCCTATGAGCGGGCGGTGGAGGCCCGTAAGCTGTTCATGGCGATGGACCGGGCTGTGCTGACGCCTGCCGACCGCGCCCACGCCCACGAAATTGTCCGGATCATGGCGGGAGATGCCGCTCGGGCGGTTCGATTTGCCCTGTCAGTGACGCTCAAATCATCACCCTTGATTCCGCGCGACGTGGCCTTGCGGCTCTCGCACGACACCGATGAGGTGGCGCTGCCGGTGATCAATGCCTCGGAGGCCTTTACCGACGAAGATCTTGTCGAGATCATTCGCACGGCTGGACTGACGCGGCAGGTGGCCATTGCCACGCGTCCGATGCTGAGCGAGCGGGTGACGGGGGTCATCGCCGATGTTGGCCTGCCCGAGGCGGTGATGGCGGCCTGCGCCAACGACAATGCCGCCTTTTCTGAACGGGCGCTGGGCAAGGTGATCGACCGGTTTCCTTTGTCTGAAGACATCCTCAAGGCCATCGCCTATCGCCAAGTCTTGCCTTTGGCAGTGTCAGAACGCCTAATCGCCTTGGTCGGCGAAGAGGTTCGCAAACATCTGATCGCCCATCATCATGTCTCCCCCGACATGGCCACCAAGATCGTTGAGGGCAGCACAGAGCGGGCGGTCATTGATCTCTTGGATGAGGTCAAACATATCAAAGATTACAAAGAATTTGTCGTCCATCTTAATGTGCAACAGAAACTGACGGCCTCGCTACTGTTAAGGGCTGTGGCGCAGGGGCATATGCCCTTTGTCGAGTGGGGCCTGTCTGAGTTGGCGGGGGTTACCTATCAGCGGACCTGGATGATGATCCATGATTCCGGGCCAGTTGGATTTAAGGCCATCTATGAGCGGGCAGGCCTGCCCAGCCGCCTGTTCCTCGCCTTTAAGGCAGGCGTAGATACCTATCAGCAGATGGAGTTTGACGGTCAACTCGAAGACCGCGAGCGGTTCCAAGAGCGCATGTTGCAGCGGTTCTTGACACAGGATCTGTCCATCGGCAGCGATGATCTAGACTATCTGCTCGATAAGCTTGGGCGCCTGTCGCAGGATAATTCACGCCCAATGGCCACAGAATTCACTTTGCACGCCGTGAGCGCTTGATCGGCGGATCAATTGCTTCACCATGAGGACTTCAGGGCGCGTCAGACGCCTAGCTTGGAGGACCGCTCATGACAACAGAACCCGCTCCCATCCGTCCAGCGGCCACCATCTTGCTGGTGCGTGACGAACCGCAGTTTGAAGTGCTGATGGTCAAACGCCATCATCAGATCGACTTTGCCTCCGGTGCCTTGGTCTTTCCGGGCGGTAAGACCCATGCTGGGGATCACGATGCGGCGTGGGCCGAGCGCTCCTTGGGCTGGGATGCCTTTCCGAACATTGAGCGCGAACTGCGCATTGCGGCGATCCGGGAAGCCTATGAAGAGGCGGGAATCTTGCTGGCGCGCGATGCGTCGGGTGAGATGTTCCGCGGCGACGACCGCGCCCATCAGGCCCGTGATATTATCGCTCAAGACCAGCGACCCTTCTTAGATCTGGTCAAGGAACTGGATCTCTATCTGGATCTTGGCTGTCTGTCGGCGTTCGCGCGCTGGATCACGCCGTCCATGATGCCCAAGCGCTTTGACACCTGGTTCTATGTCGCCCGCGCGCCAGAAGATCAGCTCGCCGCCTGCGACGGGTGGGAGACGGTTGATTCGGAATGGATCACGCCCAACGAGGCCCTGCGCCTCGCGGCTTCGGGCGAGCGCAAGGTGATCTTCCCCACGCGGATGAATCTGCAATTGCTGGCCGAAAGTGCCAATGCCCATGAGGCCATGACCAAGGCCATCGAGCGCCCTCTGGTCACGGTTGAGCCCAAGGTCGAGCGCCGCGAAGGCGGCCCCGTCCTCGTCATCCCCCATGATGCTGGCTATGGCATTGTCGAAGAGCCGATGTCAGCTTTGAACTAGGCTGGACGGCCTATTAGCCCGCGAAGAACTGGTTGACGTTGGCTTCCAGTTCTTCGGCCAAGGCCTTGCCGACGGGATGGCTGTCGTCGCGGATATTGGCGCGAACAGCGGCCTTGATGGCGTCGATATGGGCGTCAATGATCAATAGGGGGGCCTTAGAGCGCCGCTCTGGCTCGTCGATCAGGCGGCAGAGCGAGGCTGCAAGCCGCGTAATGATCGGAAACTCATAGGTGGTTCCAAGCCCCTTGAGGTCATGGGCCGAGATATAGAGTCTTTCGCAATTTTCGGCATTCAGGCCCTGCTCGTGCACGACTTGGCGCGCCTTTTCGAGCTTAATGATCTCTTCTTCGAGCCACTGGGTGAAATTGTTGGAGAGGCTCGCAAGTGCGGCTTCCGCCTTTGCAATGGCGTCGGCATCAATTCCCGGGAACCGTCCGCCGACCTTGGCCGACAGGGGGCTACGAACCGGAATCATTTCACCCTTCGGGGTCTCGCTCATCGTCATTCCTCTAGGCCTGCAGCGCTGCGCCATTCGGTTTGGTAATTCAGACTATAATCACCTTCTGAATAATACCAAATTGTCGTAAATGCACGGAAAAGGTTATTACAAAAACGAGTTAGCCGGAAAATTGCTCGGCTAAGACCCGCTCTTCGAGGCTGTGGCCCGCGTCAAACAGCATGCAAAGGCTGGTTTCACGATCCTCGCCGATGTGAACCTCGACAATATCACGCACTTCGAAATTGTCAGCGACGGCACTGACCGGACGCTTGTCGGCCTCAAGGACCTCAAAGGTCACCCGCGCCGAGTGGGGCAGGAGCGCGCCGCGCCAGCGCCTAGGCCGAAAGGCACTGATCGCGGTAAGGGCTAAAATTCGCGCCGAAATGGGAATGATCGGGCCATAGGCTGACAGGTTATAGGCCGTTGATCCGGCGGGTGTGCAGACCAGAGCGCCGTCGCAGACCAACTCGCCCATGCGCACCTTACCGTCGATGGAGATCCGGAGCTTGGCGGTCTGGCGGGTCTGACGCAGGAGCGAGACCTCATTGATCGCGAGGGCCTTGTGCTGACGCCGCTTGGCGTCGATGGCGACCATGACGAGGGGATGGATCACGGCTCGCTCAGCGGCATTGATCCGCTCGAGCAGTTCATCCTCGCTATATTCGTTCATCAAAAAGCCGACCGACCCCCGGTTCATGCCGTAGATCGGGGTCTGGGTGCCCATGGTCCGGTGCAGGGTTTCGAGCATGAAGCCGTCACCGCCAAGGGCGACGACCACTTGGGCCTCTTCAAGCGGCACATCGCCATAGCGCGCGGCAAGCCTGTCACGGGCCTCTTGCGCTTCGGGACGGTCGCTGGCGACGAAGGCCAGACGGCGGTTGATGGGTTTTGTTCTGTTCATAGTCCGTGGACCAAGCCCGCCCTCGCTCAACTTGTCAAACCCGCGCTGCATCCAAAGCCCATTTCAGGGCCGCTTTGGCCTGAGTTGGGCTGAGATTGTCAAAGGCGCGGTCAGCCGCGTGACGACCATCGCCGCCGGGCCGGTCGCCCCACAGCCGCCGAACATGGGCCAAGAGCGGGGAGAAGGTACAGCGGTCCAATCCTATGGCCACGCAGGCGAGGGCCAAGAGGTCGGGCGTCGGGGCCTCGACCATCCGGCGCACAGCCCCCAGATCAAGGTCGCTCAACCGCGCCAAGGCGGCCATGAACAGTGAGGGTTGATCTTCACGCAGGGCGCGGAGGACGGCGCTGGGATGGAGGTTGCCGCTCGCCATCAGCTTGTCCGCCAACCTCTGATCCATCTCGCTTTGGTCTGAGGCGATGGGCTGGGCTTTGGGGGGCAGATGAAAACGGTTGGTCAGGCTCGATTGAAGGTTGGTACCGACCCAAGCCAACATGGTCTCCGCCATCGGTGCCGTCAGCAAAAGATGTCGGGCCAGAGGGGCGCGCAGGCTCGCAAACTGGCGCGAGGCCTGAACCAGACAAAACAGATTTGGGCGCGAAAGGTCGAGGGCCGCGTTGGTCGCAAGGGCGGTCAGGACGAGGGGCTCGTTCTGGGATAGGATCGCGTCGATAATGGTTGGGTTCACGCCGGGTCGCATGGCCACGGCAATATGATGATCCAGCGTCGTGCCTGACAGGATTTCCAGCAGATCGTCATTGGTGAGCAACGGGCTACCAGCGATGATCGGCTGGGCGATGGGTAGCTCGTCCTGCGACAGTCCAACGACCAGAGCCACAGGCACCCAGTCCTTTGCAGCCAACCTTGCCGAAAGGCGCGCGCGAGTCACGGGGTCCGCCTGCATCACCAATGGCATGAGAATATCGTCGACGAGCGTGAGGATTTGCTCGCTGTTCAGCGCCCCACCCACAGCCGGGCTTTCGATGAGCGAGATCAATGCGCCAAGCCGTTGCTCGCGATCTTCGGGTGAGCGAAGCTTTGAGAGCTCTGTTAAGGCGTGCGCCAGTTGCGCTAGGGTCAAGGAAACGACTCCACTTTCCGCGCCAGACCGTTAGACACGATTAACCATCTCAGAATCTTTATAGGGGGGAATCAGGACATGGGCGAGCCATTGCTTTTGGCCTTAGATCAAGGCACCACCAGCACCCGTGCCATCCTGTTTGATCGCGGCGGTAAGCCCTTGATCACGGCAACGCGGCCGCTGCGTCAGTCCTATCCGCAAGATGGCTGGGTCGAGCATGATGCCGAAGAGATCTATGCTGCGTGCGTGGCGGTCCTGCGCGAGGCTGTTGAGACCTCTGGGCGCGATGCTGCGGACATTGCCGCCATCGGGGTGACCAATCAGCGCGAGACGGTGGTGATCTGGGACAAGGAGACGGGCCGTCCCATCCACCCGGCCATCGTCTGGCAAGACCGGCGCACGGCTTCGGTCTGCGACGCCCTGCGAGAGGCGGGCCATGAGCCTGAGGTCTCGCAGATTACCGGCCTCCTGCTTGACCCCTATTTTTCGGGCACCAAGATTGCCTGGATGCTTGATGCGGTGCCGGGCGCACGCGAGCGGGCAGCGGCAGGCCAGCTTTTGGCCGGGACGATGGACAGTTGGGTCGTTTGGCGTCTGACGGGCGGCGCAGTCCACGCGACCGACGCGACCAATGCCTCGCGCACGCTGCTGTTTGATCTGGAAGGCCAAGACTGGTCGCCGCAGATGCTGACCGTTCTAAATGTGCCCAAGGTCCTGTTGCCTAAGGTGCTGGATACGGCCGATGACTATGGCCAGACCACGGCCGATATTCTGGGCCGTTCGGTACCGATCCGGGCCGTGGTTGGAGACCAGCAAAGCGCCCTGATGGGGCAAGGCTGTATCCATCCGGGCGAAATGAAGGCGACCTACGGTACCGGCTGTTTCATGCTGCTCAATACCGGCACCACCCGGCCCGTTTCCCGCGCGCGGCTTTTGACGACGGTTGCGGCGAGGGTGAATGGCGAGACCAGCTATGCCCTTGAAGGCTCGATCTTTGTCGCCGGCGCTGCGATCCAGTGGCTGGGCGAAGGCCTATCGATCAGCGGTGGTCCGCAGGCGGCGGAAGCCCTCGCCCGGCTTGCCAAGCCCGATCACGGCGTTGTCGTGGTACCTGCCTTTACCGGCCTTGGCGCGCCCTGGTGGGATGCCGATGCCAGAGGCGCGATCTTGGGTCTCACCCGTGATGCAGGATTGCCAGAAATCGCGGCTGCGACCTTTGATGCGGGGGCCTTTCAGACCCACGATCTAATCGACGCCATGCGCGCCGATGCGCCAGACTGTTTTGGCGAAGGCTCTGAACTTCGCATCGATGGCGGCATGGCCAATAGCGACTATTTCGTTCAGCGCCTGACCGATCTGACCGATGTTCCTGTGCGGCGGTCGGAATTTCACGAGATGACGGCCCTGGGCGCGGCCCTGTTCGCGGGGCTGGCTTCAGGGGTCTATAGCTCGCTGGAAGAGGCAGCCGCCGTGCGTCCAACCTCAAAGCAAATTAGGCCCAATATCGAGCCAGCTGACCGCCAATCGGCGTTGGCGCGCTGGGCCGACGCCGTGCCGCGGGTCCGCTCGCGTCAGAACGCTTGACGGCAGGCCCGCTCGGGGCGATTTTGCACATCAACATCTATCGGAGGATCAGATATGGCTGACGGATCATTGGCGGGCCTCGGCTCTGTAAAGGGCAGGGTAAGCGAAGCAGAATGGAATGCGCGGGTCGATCTGGCGGCGCTCTATCGTCTGGCGGCCTTAAATGGCTGGGACGATATGATCTTCACCCATATTTCGGCGCGGGTGCCGGGACCAGAGCATCATTTCCTGATCAATCCCTATGGCTACCACTTCGACGAGATCACGGCCTCCAGCCTGGTCAAGATCGACATGGACGGCAATGTGGTCGATGAGACGCCGTTCTTCATCAATCCCGCCGGATTCACCGTTCATTCGGCGGTCCATATGGCGCGGGATGATGCCCATTTCGTCATCCACCTGCACACCGATCAAGGCGTCGCCGTCGCGGCCCAACGCGAGGGGCTCTTGCCCATCAGCCAGCATGCCCTGATCGTCATCAACGGCTTGGCCTATCACGACTATGAGGGCATCGCGCTGAACCATAACGAGCGCGAAAGGATAATAGCTGACCTGGGCGATAAAAAGCTGATGATCTTGCGAAACCACGGCACCTTGACCTTGGGTTCGACAGCGGGTGAGGCATGGCTGAATATGTTCTTCCTCGAGCGGGCCTGCAAACAGCAGACCATGGCCTTAGCTGCGGGTCGCGAGAACATCCTGATCGCTCCAGAGGCGGCTCAGAACGAAGTGCGCGGTCAAACCCGCAATGGTATGGGTGGCAGTATGTCGAGCTTGGCCTGGCCAGGCTTGTTGCGCCAGTTGGACCGCGAGTTGCCCGGTTACGACGCCTAAGCCTCTTCGCGAAACAGGGGTCAGCCCCTCCAACAATCATCGCCGCCGTGAGCCTCGTGCTTGCGGCGGCGTTTGTTTGTGGTCCAGCCCGTGCTGGGGCCTGGCCAATGGAGCCGGGCAAAACCCAAGCCATTGTCAAGTTCGAGACGCAACGGGCCAGCGAGGCTTTCGATGAGTCGGGGCGACCTGTTCCGATTCCGGTTCATCATGACTTTGCAGCCGATCTATTTGTCGAGCGGGGTGTCACTGAGCGGCTGACCCTGCAGGGCAAACTCTATTTGGCCTCAGCCAAAGAGGATGGGCTGTCCCAGACCGCCTATGGCAATTCGGAACTGGGCGCGCGCTGGACGGCCTATGAAGGACCCAAGGGTGTGCTGTCATTCTATACAGGCCTGACCTTACCAGTGGCAGGCGCTGAGAAAGGACGAGCCGGGTTTGAGGCGCGTGTTCTGCTTGGACGCGCCGTGAAACTGGGCCCACGCAAGCTGGTAACCGAGGTGCAGTTGGCGACCTTGACCGGCAGTGGTTATGGCCGAGAAACCCGTCTGGACGGGACATTGGGTCTAGAGTTGACCGAAAACTGGGGCCTGATGGCGCAGATGCAGTGTGGTCAGATCGAAAACGGTGCCTCTTGGTTAAAGGACGAATACTCGATCACACGAAAAATCGGCAACAACAGCATCCAAATTGGTTGGAGGCAAACCCCTTTTGCAAACAATTTCACAAAAGCTTCAGGACCCATAGTTGGGCTTTGGCGACGGTTTTAATTAGACTTTTTTGAGCAACTGTTACTGGACGGGTTGGCCTTATAGCGGCATACAAACGGCGCTATCCCGTGTCGCCTATATGACCCGCCCAGAGGAGATTCTGGTTTTGTTACGCAAACATTTCTTTCTTGTGGGTGCTGCGGCAGCCTTGATCCTGATGGTCGTCGCGGGCGGCCTGATGTTGGCGGCCAACTCTGCGATGAAAGCCAAAAAGGCGATGGGCGCAGGCGCGGCGGGTCGCACCGTTGCCGTTGCGGCGGCGGTAATTTCGCCTCACGACTTTACCGACCGGATCGAAGCTTTGGGTGTGACCAAGGCGCGGCAGTCGGTGACGGTGACCTCCAATACAGCCGAACTGATCACCAAGGTCCTGTTCCATGACGGGCAGGCCGTGTCCAAGGGGCAGGTTCTGGTCGAGCTCAAGGGCGACGAGCAGGATGCGGCGGTGGCTCAGGCCCAGTCCTTGGCCGCTCAGGCGCGCCTTGATGCCGCCCGCTGGAACGACCTTGCAGCCAAGGGCTTTGCACCTCGCGTGACCGCAGAGCGCTATCAGGCCGCCAGTGTTCAAGCCGATGCCGCCCTGAAGGCGGCTCAATCTCGACGTTTGAACCGGGTGATCCGCGCGCCGTTCTCGGGGGTCGTGGGCCTTTCGGACGTGGCACCGGGCGCTCTGATTGCTGCCGGCGGTCCGATTGTGTCTTTGGATGATTTGGCGGTCGTGCGGATCGACTTTCCCGTGCCGGACCGTTTCTACGCGCGCTTACACAAGGGTATGAGCCTAACCGCTAAGGTCGATGCCTATCCGGACGCTCAGTTTAAGGGCGTGGTCGCCGAGGTTGATACGCGCATCGACGAGCGGACAAGATCGGTCCGCGTGCGCGCTGAATTTGCCAATCCTGACGGCCGTCTGCGTCCGGGCATGCTGGCCAAGGTGGTGGTGGAGGAGGGGGTGCGCTCAGCTCTTGCCGCGCCCGAAGCCGCCGTCCAATTCGAAGGTGAGCAGGCCTTCGTCTTCACCATCATCAAGGATGACGGTAAATCGGACGGTCCAGGTGCAGGTCAACGGGCTGGCAAGCGAAAGAAAATGCCTGAGGGCATGGCCGCCAATGCGCCTAAGGGCCCCAAGATGATCGCCCATCGTCAAACCATCGTCGTTGGTGCCCGCCAAAATGGCTTTATCGAAGTGACTTCTGGCCTTCGCGCAGGCGAAACCATCGTTGCCGACGGCATGAACCGGGTTCAGCCCAATCAGGCGGTGCGGGTTGGCAGGCCTGACGGTGCTGGCTTCGGTGGCTCGGGTAAGGGACATCGTCCCGGTGGCCCGAGCGGTGGGCCGGGTGCGGGTGGAAAATGGTCGAAGGGGGCGGCGGAATGACCCTTTCAGACCTGTCTGTCCGCCGACCGGTCTTTGCGGCAGTTGGGGCCATTATTCTCTGTGTGATCGGCTTGGCCGCCTATTTCGCCTTGCCTGTGCGCGAACTTCCCGACGTCGACTCTCCCGTCGTGTCTATCTACACCAGCTATCGCGGCGCATCGGCTGAGGTGGTTGAGGAACGCATCACTCAGGTCATTGAGCGCCAAGTCGCCGGTATTCAGGGGATCGACCGGGTTAAGTCGAACAGCCGTGATGGCTCGTCGCGCATTTCAATCACCTTTGATCTGTCCCGCAATATCGATTCCGCGGCCAATGATGTGCGCGATGCCGTCTCGCGAGTGACCTCGCAACTGCCCAATCAGGCCGATCCGCCACAGATTTCCAAGGCCCAGTCGGACGGCGGCTCCTTGATCTTCATGAACCTGGTCTCGACCACCTATGACAAGCTGGAATTGGCTGACTATGCCAACCGCTATCTGGTGGAACGACTGTCGACCATTCCGGGTGTCGGTCAGGTCGGCTTGGCCGGTGCGCAGATCTATTCCATGCGCGTTTGGCTAGACGCCGACGCCCTCGCGGCGCGGGGCCTGACGGTGGACGATGTCGACACCGCGCTTCAGACCCAGAATGTTGAGTTGCCCGCTGGCGCGCTGGAATCCAGTGCCAAGGACTTCACCATCCGGGTCAAGCGCGGCTATTCCTCGGCTAAACAGTTCGCCCAACTGCCCATCGTGCCTGCGGGTACGCGCAATGCGACCGTTCAGGTCAATGGCGTCACCAATGCCAACGGCCTAGGGTCCCCTGTCCTCACCCGCCTTGGGGATGTGGCCCGGGTCGAGGAGGGGCCTGACGAGCGTCGCCGTCTGTTCCGCTCCAACGGCGTGGCGCAGGTCGGCATATCGCTGAGCCGTCAGGCCCAAGCCAATGACTTGGAAATCTCTAAGGCTGTGACCAAGGAACTGGCCGCCATTAGCCAGACTCTGCCGCCGGGCATGAAGCTGGTTGTCACGGTGGATAGTTCGACCTTCACCAAAGAGGCCATCAAGGACGTCTGGTGGACGATGGGTATTTCTTTGGCCCTGGTCGCAGGCGTAAATTTCTTGTTCCTCGGAACATGGCGCGCGGCCCTGATCCCGTCGGTGGTGGCACCGATCTGTATCCTTTCGACCTTCATCATCCTCGCGCCGCTGGGCTTTTCAATCAATCTCTTGACCCTGCTCGCCCTCGTCTTGGCCATCGGTCTGGTGGTCGATGATGCCATTGTGGTGGTGGAGAATATCCAACGCCGGATCGACGAGGGCGAACCGCCGCTCGTGGCCGCTGAACGCGGGGCCAAACAGGTCTTCTTTGCCGTTATCGCAACCACCATCGTCCTGCTGTCGGTGTTCGCGCCCCTGATGGCGCTACCTGGCTATATTGGGCGTCTGTTTGTTGAGCTTGCGGTCGCCATCGCCGCAGCCGTGGCCTTCTCGGCGGTTCTGGCCTTGAGCCTGTCGCCTATGCTCGCCTCGAAACTTCTGCGTCCATCGGCGGGCGGAACCTGGCTGTCGGTTCGCGTTGACCGGATCATGGAGGCCTTACGCGTCTCCTATCGTGCCTCGCTTGAGATGTTGACCGCAGAGCGAAGGGCCGCTGGCGGCGTGTTGGGCATGGTTCTGATCATGGGCCTTTTGGCGGGCGGGGTGTTCCTCATGTTGCCCAAGGAACTCGTGCCTACAGAGGACCGGGGGCGGGTTGACATCTCGCTACAGGCCCCAGAGGGCGCGGGATACGACTATACGGTTGGCGTGATGCTAAAGGTTGAGGCCTATTTTAAGAGCCTTTACGATAAGGGTGAGGTCGAGCGGTACAATGTCGGCGTACCGCGATTTGGCTCGTCTCAGGGCAATACCGGGTCAGGCATTTTGGTTCTGAAAGACTGGGGAGATCGCAAGGTCACCGCCGATCAGATCGCGGCTCAAACCAATAAGGCCCTTTCCAATCTCACAGCAGCGCGGGTTATTGCCAGCGTTCGTGGGCCGTTCCAGCGGTCCGGCGGTGGTGGCTCGGGCAACAATGTCGATCTGATCGCGGCGGGCAATGACTATGAAGAGTTGGCCGCTTGGATCGATCCAATCTTTAAGGCCGCTCAGGGCAATCCGGGCCTTGCCCGTCCGCGCTTGAACTATGAACCGACATCGCCGCGTCTGCTGGTCGAGTTGGATCGGGACAAGGCTGCCTCCTTGGGCGTGTCACCGCAAGCGGTTGGCCGGGCGCTGGAGACCATGTTTGGCTCGCGTAAATCCACTACCTACATCAAGGGGGGGCAGGAATATGACGTCATCCTGCAGACCGACCTTGAAAAACGCCGGACCGAGCAGGACCTAAACACCCTTTATGTCCGCGCCAATTCGGGCGAGCTCGTGCCTCTGGCCTCGGTGGTCAAGACCTCGGTTCGCGGCGATACGCCAGACCGCGAGCGGATCAATCGCCAGCGGTCTGTGACCCTGACCGCAGAGTTGAACCCCGGCTATACGGTCGAGGAGGCCGTGCAGTTCTATCGGGATCAGTCCGCCCAACAGCCTAGCCGCGGCGTCACCATCCTTTGGGGCGGTGTGGCCAAGGACTATTTGGAAGCTAGCGGCGGTATTTCCTTTGCCTTTGGCATGGCCCTGCTCTTGGTGTTCCTCGTTCTGGCCGCTCAGTTTGAAAGCTGGATCCATCCGGCTGTGATCATGCTGACGGTCCCCCTTGCGGCATTGGGCGGACTGTTTGGCCTGCTGATGGCAGGCTCTTCGATCAATACCTATAGCGAGATCGGTCTGATCATTCTGGTCGGGGTGGCGGCCAAGAACGGCATCTTGATCGTCGAGTTTGCCAATCAGCTCCGCGATGATGGCCTGAAAATTCGTGAGGCAGTGATCGAGGCGTCGGTCCTGCGCCTTCGCCCGATCATTATGACCTCAATCTCGGCGGCCTGCGGGGCCTTGCCCTTGATCTTGGCCTCAGGGCCGGGGGCGGGCAGCCGCAAGACCATCGGCGTGGTCATCTTCTCAGGCGCGATCTTTGCCACCCTGCTGACCCTGTTCGTTGTGCCCGTGATCTATAATCTGCTGGCGCGCTATACCAAGTCGCCGGACTGGACCGCCCGTCAGATTGAGAACTTCGAAAAAGACGTCGCCTAGGCTTTCAACCCCGTCACTGCGGCGTGACGGGGTTGGCGTCTGGCGCGGCGCACCCTAGAAGGGGACCATCCTTCTATTTTCTTTCCGGCGCGCCCCCATGCATGACATCAAGGCAATTCGCGATAATCCAGAGGCCTATGACGCGGCCTGGGCCAAGCGTGGTCTTGTGCCTCAGTCCTCCGCGATCCTCGCCATCGACCAGCGCCTACGCGCCGCCCAAACGGCGGGGCAGGAGGCTCAGTCCAAGCGCAATGGCGCCTCCAAGCTGATCGGTCAGGCCAAGGGCCGCAAGGACGAGGCAGAAGCCGCGCGCCTGATGCAGGCGGTGGAGGGCTACAAGGTCGATCTGGCCGCTGCGGGCGATGCCGAAAAGGTCGAGGCTGAGGCCTTGCGTGGCCTCTTGGCCGCCTTGGCTAATCTGCCCGCTGATGATGTGCCGCTGGGCGAGGACGAGCAGGGCAATGTTGAGGTCCGCCGCTGGGGTGACCCTAAGGACGTGCCAGCCGCCACGCTCAACGCGCCCAAGGACCATGTCGATCTGGGCGAGGCCCTTGGCATGATGGATTTCGACGCGGCTGCCCGCATGAGCGGCGCGCGGTTCGTGGTCCTGAAGAGCCAGATCGCGCGGCTGGAACGGGCGCTTGGCCAGTTCATGCTCGACATGCAGACCGCCCAGAACGGCTATATGGAGGTCTCACCGCCCCTGCTCGTCAAGGATGAGGCCCTCTATGGTACGGGCCAGTTGCCCAAGTTTGCCGAGGACCTGTTTCGCACCACGGGCGATCACTGGCTGATCCCCACCGCCGAGGTCTCGATCACCAATATTGTGCGTGAGCAGATCGTGGCGACCGAGGATCTGCCCCTGCGGATGACCGCCTTGACGCCGAGCTTCCGGTCTGAGGCCGGGGCGTCGGGACGCGACACGCGCGGCATGATCCGCCAGCATCAGTTCTACAAGGTCGAGTTGGTCTCGATTACCACGCCCGAACAGTCTGACGACGAGCTTTTGCGCATGGTCGGTTGCGCCGAGGGCGTGCTTAAGGCGCTGGGTCTGCCGTTCCGCACCATGCTGCTCTGCACCGGCGATATGGGCTTTGGCGCCCGCAAGACCTACGATCTAGAGGTATGGCTGCCGAGCCAGAACACCTATCGCGAGATCAGCTCCTGCTCCAACTGCGGTGACTTCCAAGCCCGGCGCATGGATGCAAGGTTCAAGGCGGCGGGCGAGAAGGGCACGCGCTTTGTCCATACCCTCAATGGGTCGGGCCTCGCGGTCGGCCGCACGCTGGTGGCCGTGCTGGAAAACTATCAGCAGGCCGATGGCAGCATCCTGATCCCTGAGGCCTTGGTGCCCTATATGGGCGGCGTGACCCAGATCGGTGGCAAGGCCTAGGGCCGGACCATGCGCATCCTGCTGACCAATGATGACGGTATCCATGCCGAGGGCCTCGCCTGCCTCGAAAAGATCGCCGCGGCCCTATCCGACGATGTCTGGGTTGTTGCGCCTGAACGCGAGCAGTCTGGCGCAAGCCGCGCGGTGACCCTGTCCGAGCCCTTGCGTGTGCGGCACATTAGTGAGAAGCGGTTTGCCGTCTTGGGCACGCCTACCGACTGCACCCTTCTGGGCATTCAGGAACTGATCCCCGGCAAGCGGCCCGATCTGGTCCTCTCCGGCGTTAATCACGGCCAGAATATGGGCGAAGATGTCAGCATGTCGGGCACGGTTGCCGGTGCGATCCAAGGGATGGCCCTTGGTGTTCCGGCTATGGCGCTCAGTCAAGCGCGCCGCATTCGCCACCAAGATCATCATATTCACTTTGCCACCGCCGAAGCTTTCGGGCCCGGCGTTATCGGGCAGGTGCTCAAGGCCGGTTGGCCGAGCGACGTGGTGATCAACATCAATTTCCCCGATCTCGACGCCTCTGAGGTCAAGGAAGTTGAGGTCACCCGGCAGGGCTTTCGCGACAATCCGCTGATCCAAGCCGAGCGGCGCACGGACCTGCGCAACAATGACTATTACTGGCTGGGCTTTCGCGGACAGATGTCCAACCCCGCTGAGGGCACCGATTTGCGTGCCATTTATGATGGCAAGATCTCGGTCACGCCGCTCCATATCGACCTTACCCACAATGCCACAGTCCATGACCTGAAAAAGGCTCTGGGCGGCACGCCGCCAAGAGGGTAGCAAGGTCCATGACCGATGAGCCAGACACAGACGACACCCGGCGCGCCCGCCTGATCTTGGGTTTGCGGTCTCAAGGTGTCACCGATCCGAACGTTCTGGGTGCGCTGGAGCAGACGCCTCGCGATCTGTTCGTGCCGGACCTATTTCAGGACCGGACTTGGGAAGATTCGGCCCTGCCTATCGCCTGCGGTCAGACCATCAGTCAGCCCTTCATTGTTGGCCTAATGACTCAAGCCCTGACCTTAGAGCCTCGCTCACGGGTTTTGGAGATTGGCACCGGATCGGGCTATCAAACCGCTGTGTTGGCGCGGCTGGCCCGCTATGTTTACACAGTCGAACGCTATCGCACCTTGATGGGCGAGGCGGAAAAGCGGTTCAAGGCGCTCGATCTGACCAATATCATCACCCGGTTCGGCGACGGCGCAGAGGGCTGGCGCGATCAGGCGCCTTTCGACCGTATTTTGGTCACGGCGGCGGCGCCGGGGGAGCCTAGAGAGCTTTTGTCGCAACTGAAGCCTTCTGGCGTGTTGGTCGCGCCGGTTGGTCGTGGGCCGGTCCAGAGCCTGATGCGCTATGCGGGTGATGGAAAGGGAGACTTTAAGGTAGAGACTCTCTGTGACGTCCGGTTCGTCCCCCTACTTGAGGGCGTGGCTCGGGAACTATAACTTGTGGAATTATTTATTGATTTGCTTGAGTGGGCGGCATGGTAAATGGTGCCCGACCATGCCAACGGTGATTCCCGCCATCTTTCGTTTGGAGCGGCGATGAAAAAAGTCCTGATCTTGGCCTCGGCCCTTGCCCTCAGTGTGAGCCCCCTGAGCGGCGAAGTCCTGCGCGCCGATGCGGCGACCCATAGCAAGTCGTCCCACACGTCGAAGAGTTCGAAGGCCAAGGGTGACGCGGATGGCACCTACACGGTGGTGTCGGGCGATACGGTTGAGGCGATTGCCAAGCGCTTGGACATGACCCAAGCCGACCTTATCGAGATGAACGGTCTCAAAAAGCCCTACCACCTGGCCTTGGGCAAGGTTCTGAAGGTGACACCTTCCAAGGCTGCCAAGTCCTCGTCACGCATTGACGCCAAGGCCGATAGGGCCTCAGACACCAAAACCAAGTCCAAGGACGCCAGCCCCTCGACCTACAAGGTCGCCAAGGGGGACACGGTGGGCGGTATCGCCAATCGAACCGGCGTGAACCAAGCTGATCTTATTGCTCTGAACGGCTTGAAGAAGCCTTATGCCCTGAAGCTCGGGCAAGTCCTGACCCTGTCCGACGCGAAGGTCGCCGTGGTGGCTGAACCTAAGGTCAAGACCCGGTCGGTTGAGCCGCCGGTCGAGCCGGCCAGCTCGAACTATAAGGTGGCCAAGGGCGATACGGTCGGCCTCATCGCCAAGCGTTTGAAGGTCAGCCAAGACGACATCATCGCGTTGAACGACCTCAAAAAGCCCTATGCCCTGTCCTTGGGCCAGGCTCTGAAGGTGCCCGGTCAGGCTGGCGCGAAGCCAAGTGTGAAATCAGATGCCAGGCCTGCGCCAGTCGTCGAGGCCGCCGAAACCGTCGAAACCTACAAGGTGGCGAGGGGTGACACAGTCGGTCTGATCGCCAAAAGATTGAAGGTCAGCCAATCTGAGATCATCGCGCTGAATGGGCTGAAGAAGCCCTACGCCCTAACGCGCGGCAAGGTCATAAAGGTCCCGGGCTCGGCGGTTGCGCCAAGTCCGGTTGAGGCCAATATTACGCCCCCCATCGAAATCTCGACCCAATCCTACGCGGCGCTGCCCAAGCACGTACAGGGCGGTAAGGGCACCTACAAGGTCGTGCGCGGCGATACGGTCGCTAGCGTCGCCCGACGTCTGGGGATGGATAGGGACGACCTGATCCAGATGAACGGCCTGAAAAAGCCCTATGCCCTGCCAAGGGGTAAGGTGCTGAAGGTTCCCGCACCGATGGTCTATGAGGTCCAGCGCGGTGACACCTATTCCGACATTGCCAATCGTTTTGACGTCAGCGTCTCAGACCTGAGCAAACTGAACAAGACCACCTCCAGCAAGGGCCTGCGTCCCGGTCAGAAGATCAAGCTGCCTGCTGAAGTCCAGGCGCGTTTGGTGAAGAAGGCGCAAGCCGCTGAGCGCGCTGCGCAACAGGCCGCTGCCGACCGTGCCGAAGCGGCTCGTTTTGAGGCCGAGCAGGACATCATTCGTCGTGAAGCGGCTAGATTGGCCAATGAGCGGGCACTCGCCGCCAAACGCGCAGCGGACGAGGCCGCCGCTGCCCAGCCCCTCAATCAGTCCATGACCTCTTCGGCGGCGACCGTTCTGCCACCCAAGCCTGTTGCCAATGGCACCCTGCCGCCGCCCGTGCGGCCTGAGCCACGGCCCGTCACCTTGCCGCCTGCACCGACGGCGGCGGCTGAAACCGGGGCTTTGCCAACGGAGGCTGAAATCATTGCCTCTGGTCGCGGTCGATTCCTGTGGCCTGTACGCGGCGATGTGATCTCTGGTTTTGGCGTCAAGCCCGGTGGTCAGCGTAATGATGGCATCAATCTCAGCGGCAAGGATGGCGATCCCGTCCGGGCGGCGGCGGGCGGTGAGGTGGTCTATTCGGGTAATCTGGTGCCCGGCTTCGGCAATCTGGTGCTGATCAAGCACGAGGGGGGCTGGGTGACGGCCTATGCCCACATGGCCAGCACCTCGGTCAAGATCAAGGACCGTATTGCTCAGGGCCAGACCATCGGCACGGTCGGCCGCACCGGCGGCGTCGAGGCCTCGCAACTCCACTTCGAACTGCGTTATGCGCCGTCGCCGAAAGAAAAGGCTCGCCCGATCGATCCGGCTCTGGTGATGCCGCGGTAGGGTAAAAAAAGCCCAATTCGGCCCTTTGGGCTACTTCCCCCAGAGGGATAGGAATTCATCTAAAACAATGACTTAGAACTTCCTAACGGATTTGGACCGGTTATTGGGTGGTATAGGGTTCTTTCGTTATTGCCTAACTCGCTGCTCCGCGTCAGCCTGTTCGGGACCAAAATCCTCCTGTAAGCGAAAGCCTGAAATGGTCTCAAAGGTGCTGACGCGGAACAGTGTATGTCGTCAGAAAATTCGAAACCTTAGGGGCTTAATTTTAGCGTAGACACTAATAGGTGATATATTTCAATTTCTTGAGGTATAATTTGGCCTCCTTTAGGCTGTTGCCCTTGTAAAGATCGGGCTTTAGCGCTTAACAACGATTGTTGCGTCGAATCTGGGGCGATGTGAATGCTCTGTGACCGTTTCTCCTCGTCACGGTCGCGAGGTATCGGGATAGTCAATCGATGACAACTGAAACAGAACGAACCTTGCCAGAAGGCAAGCCCTTCCGCACTCGTGTGCGGCGCGAACAGAAACGAGCTTTAGAGACCAAGGAGGCAATCCTAGAAGCCGCGCTCATAGAATTTTCTGACAAGGGATTTGATGGTGCAAGCACACGAAATATTTCTATTACCGCCGAAGTTAATCACCGTCTGATTGGCCATCATTTTGGAACCAAGGAAGAACTTTGGAAGGCGACCGCGAAGTACGTTTTCGGTGCCTATACGAAAAAATTGCGCGAACGTTATGTCAACCTAAACGATGTCGATGAACCGATAATGCTGCGCCTGATGTTGCGCGAATTCATCCTGTTTAGCGCCAAGGTGCCCCATCTATTTCGGTTTATGGTGCAGGCCAATATTGGCGAGCGTGCCCGTCTCGATTGGCTGATAGAAAATCATATCCTACCCGGAATGCCCTTTGAACTGACGGTATTAAAGAAGGCCCAAGAGGTTGGGTTAATTCGAAAAGGCGATCTACTCCATTGGAGGTACATTTTTATCGGTGCCGCCACATCCATCTTCACGCTAGCCGGTGAATATCAATCTAACGCCAAAGAGGATCCGTTTGATGACGCGGTCCTGAGCAAGCATGTCGACATGGTTCTATCCATGTTTCTTCTGCACGACAGTCAGTCAGCGCCTACCGAGGGGTCATTAGCGCTAGCTGGGTAAGCCATCGATCAGATGGGTTTTCGTCAGCCAGTCGACGCACAATGCAAGGGCAGCCTTAAGCTGTTCAGGTTGGCCGATATAGTAGTGATTGGCCCCGCTGATGACGTGAAGGCTCTTTGAACCCCCAAGGCTCTTGTAGATCCGATCCGTATGGGAAGGTGGGCAACAGTCATCAGCTCCGTTGGCTATGACCAGAGCCGGAACAGTGACATTTGCACCTTGTCTTTCGGTATTGGCCATGGAGTCATCGATGCTCCATTGCGAAAGCCAGCTTCTCAAGGTGGCAAAACGGGCAAGTCCTATTGGACCATTATTCACCATGGCGGGATCACCCAGATAGCAGCGACCGGCTTTGCGTTCATTGGCATCCACCTCGGTATCAAACCATCGTGGATCGGCCATGGTTCCGTGGGTAACAAAACATCTCTCTTGTCCAGGTCCACCGTGTCGCTGCAAATCGTTTAGCGTCTCGCGTACCCAAGCTGTGATCTTGCGATTACGCGCGATCTGAGCAGCGCGATATTCGACGATAAAGTCTACGCCATAGGGCGCGCGAGGCCCCCGATTTTGATCATAGAGATCCAGGCTGGGGTTTCGAAGGGTTGGGTCCAGCTCATTCAATATTGATGCATCGAGGGATTCCGTCATGATTTGCGCGCGGGCTGAGTGGGCTGCGAGTTGCATGATGCCATCGGCGGGTTGCAAGCTCGAAAGATCGATTTCATCGCCCGCTGGTGTCGCCGAGACGGTGCACGTCTCAGCTTGGGCTTGGTAATAGACGGCCAAGGACGCGCCGCCGCTCCAACCGGCCAAAATCACTTTGCTGTACCCAAGCTTTTCACGCGCGTACCGGACATAATGGCCAAGGTCGATCAGGACCTTTTCCATGATTAGGGCGCTGTCATTATGCGGATAGCGGCTTGCGCAGGCCATGACCGGGACACCCAAACGCGCCAGCTCGCGCGGCAGAGGCAAGGTATCCAAGGTCGCTGTGGGATGCATAAAGATGAGAACCGTGTCCTTGGTGGCATCAGCGCGCCTCATATGCATCCCTTGTAGAATGATATTGGCGACGCCTCCGCCATAGGTATCGCGAGTTTGGCTGGTTTCGGTAAAGGCAATCAAAAGCGGCGTTGTCGAATATTTGTGTTTGTCATCAGCCATGGGAATTCAAGGCCTTCATCATTTGGGTGAAAGGGTTTCGGCTTTAGGCGTGGCGTTGGCTTGGCTCAGGATAAACCCTGCCGAGGGCGCGATCGGATCAAGTCCAAGGGACCGCAGCATAGAGCGGGCGGTGCAGGCCGCTGCCGAGGTAACGGCTAATCCCGTCTTTTGCTCGACCAATGCAATGGCTTTAAGCGACGGCATTTGGACACATGCCGAGATGACGACCATGTCTACGCCTTTGGTGTTGAGCCGGTCGACATCGGCCAAGAGCGCCATGGGGTCACGACGTCCCACAGCCAGATTGTCTTCAATCCCTAGGGCTATTGAGTCGACCACTGATATCCCCTGGTCGGCGATATAGTCGATGACCAGGCCGGTCAGGTTGGGCATGTAGGGCGTGATGATCGATATGGATCGGACGCCCGCGAGTTTGAGTTCATCCACTAACGCCCCGGCGGACGTAATGACGGGGGCAGGGTGACCCTCCTGCTGCATGCGCTCATAGAGCGCGGCTTGGCTCTGCAGATGGTAGGATTTTCCCATGCTCATAATGGCCACGAGACAGGCATATCCAACGACATCGACGGCGGCATCGGCAAGTTCAGAGGCGCACCGCAAGCTATCGCGGTCCATTGCCGCCAGTTCATCCTTGGTAACTTTTTTCATCCGCATCCGGCTCGAATGAAACGTGAAGCGGTCCTGCGGCCTTACCAGTTCGCGGGCGCGAAAGATGGCCGGGATTTCCGTTTCCATCGTGGTATTGGAACTGGGAACAATCTGACCAATTCGCACAGCGCGTGAACCTTTTTAGTCCGAGGAAGCACCGACCGCCTTTGGAGCAGATTGGTGCCCGATTAGCCGTTTCGACGCAAAATATGGGCAACGCAGACGGAACCTATTCCGACCATGTGAGCCAGACCAAGGCGCGCATTTGGATGCTGCCGGTCACCGGCCTCGCCTCTCAGTTGGCGCGTAATTTCGCAGATCTGTCCCACACCGGTCGGGCCGATCGGATGACCCATAGCCAATAGCCCGCCGGAAGGGTTGACGGCGATCTTGCCGCCGATATCGAAATCCCCTCTGGCGAGTGCTTGAGCGCCCATACCTTCGGCACAGACGCCGAGGGCCTCGACATAGAGAAGTTCCTCGATTGAAAAACCGTCGTGAAATTCAACAATATCGAGTTGATCAGGAGAAACTCCAGCCTCCTTGCAGGTTAAGGCCAGTGTTTCGCGCGTGAGCTCTGTGTCGGGGTCAGCGCCAGCTGCATAGATCTGCTCCGAGCGCGATGTTGATGACAGGATCTGAACGGCGCGAGATCGGTCAATTCCCAAACGCGCAATCGCCTCCTGAGAGGCCAAGATCAAAGCTGCCCCACCTTCACCGATTGGACAGCACTGCAGCCGCGTCAGCGTACCCGCAATGGCCGGGCCAGCCATCACGGCCTCTAAGGAATAGGCCTCTTGGCGCTGTGCATAGGGGTTGCGCGCGCCGTTGCGATAGTTTTTCACGGCAACGGCAGCGACCTGTTCGGCTGAGACGCCGTAACGGTGCATATAATGGTGGGCCAATAGGGCAAAATGGGTGAACGGAGATACGTAATCCCCCACCAGGTCGGTTAGGCCGGCACTATCATGGGCAAATTTGATCGGGCCGGGCTTGTCCATGCCCACAACAAGGCTCAGGTCACTGAGCCCACTGGCAACCTCTATAGCGGCCTGCCGAACGGCCGTTGATCCCGATGCCGAAGCATTCTCTATGTGGGCAATGGGAATACCCGATCCCCCCAAATGCCGCAGCATGACCCGACTAGGGGCCATGCCGAGTAGGGCTGTTCCGGTATAGGCCGACTCAATGGCGCTGAAGGGAATATTTGCATCCTTCAAGGCGGCGTGAATGGCGGTCAGTCCAAGTTGGACATAAGGGGTATCGGAAAGCTTTTGATATTTGTGAAGACCGATCCCAACCACATAGACCGGTCTCAATTGGCGCAATGTCTTTGCCATCAGTTGGGCCCATGGGTTGTGAACCGGATTTGAGGCTCTGTCTGGATCTGTTCAGGTTCGAACAAGGTCATCACGGCATGAACAGCCTGACCAACCGATAGTCCCTCATCCGTCTGTTGGACCATGAGCGCTCTGATAACGGGGCCGTCCGCCAATCGGATGGAGGCGACGGTATAGGGCACGACCCTATCCTTGCGGTTGGAGTGAAATGTAGTCGCGAAGGCCTCTAATCGTCCCTCGCCGCGAAGGATACACTCTTCCAAGAGTGACCGCGGAGCGCCGCACTTTTCGCAGCCGTAAGGGTTGGGAGGGAAGGCTACCCGACCGCACAATTTGCACGTCTGCCCACAGAGTGAGGGATGGGCCTGCCCGTCGACATAAAGCCTGTTCATTCAACAATTCCGGCGTTCAAACTATGTGTTGACTTGAGCAATATATTGCCGTTAAATTGCACAAGTCAAGTAATATACGGGTTGGAAAGTCGCCGATGAAAGCCGTTCCAATAGATGTTGAGCGCCGGGGTCCATTGGGCGTCATTCGCCTGAATCGGCCCGAGCGGGCGAACACCATCACCTTGCAGATGACGATAGATTTCAATGATGCACTTGATGAGTTGGATGCCGATGAAGGGGTGCTTTGCATCCTCATTACCGGAGCGGGCGAGAAGAATTTTTGTGGTGGAGCCGATCTTCGCGAAATCCAAGACTTGATTTCACCGGATGGCGTTACGGGCGATCGCAGGCGCGATTTTATTCGCCATATCGAAGACATCTCAAAGCCTGTGATTGCGGCCATCAATGGCGCAGCGATGGGTGGGGGCTGCGAAATCGCGCTCGCCTGCGACTTTCGGCTTATGGCCGATAGTGCCCAGGTTGGATTGCCTGAAATTCGCTTTGGCGCCTTACCCGCGGGGGGCGGCACACAAAGATTGCCAAGGCTCGTTGGTTTAGCAAAGGCCAAAGAGATTATCTTGCTCGGTCGCACACTGACTGCCGATCAGGCCCTTGCCTGCGGCTTGGTTGACCGTATCGCCCCGGCCGCTGACCTAATGGACATGGCCTACGGATTGGCTGCGGAATTGAGTGAGCTGGCACCCTATGCGCTCGCGGCAGGCAAGCGGCTCCTCAATGCGGCCTTCGAACTGCCCTTGGCTGAAGGTTTAATACTAGAGCGGCAGACCATTCATAATATGGCGACAGATAAAAAGCGTGAAAGTTTCCGCTCGCGGTCGATGCAAAAAAGCTCTGTTTATAAAAACATATTTTCTCCCTCAGAAATTGTTAGTCAATGACAATGGATTCTATCAGTCAGGATCTACTGAATTTAAAAGGAAGCGTTTGCCTTATTACGGGTGCTGGTCAGGGTATTGGCCGACAAATTGCTATCCATTTCGCTGATGCCGGTGCGTCAGCGATTATCGTCAATGATTATTACCAAGATCGAGCCGAGGCGGTTGCGCAAGAGGTTCGACTTCGTGGCTGTAAAGCCTTGGCCATCGCGGCCGACGTTACCGATCGCGCGGCGGTGACCGCGATGGTTGATCAGGCTGTCGCCCAGTTGGGGCCGATCAACGTTCTAGTGAATAATGCCGGTAATATGGGCGCTAAGCCGCAAGAGGTTGAGCGCGCACCCTTCTGGTCGGCGTCCGATGAGACCTGGGCTGCCTTTATCGGCGTCAACCTATACGGGGTGTTAAATTGCACGAGTGCGGTGATGCCAGGAATGGTCGAGCACAAGCGCGGCAAGCTTATCACCATTATCTCCGAGGCTGGCCGTACAGGAGAAGCGGGGCTCGAACTCTATTCAGCCGCTAAGGCAGGAGCGGCCGGTTTCATGCGTGCGGTTGCCCGGTCAATGGGGCGCAACGGCATTACAGCGAACTGCATTTCGATTGGAACCACACGAACACCCGGGGTTGCCGATGTGACCGAGGACCCTGAAAGAGCCAAGCGCATGCTCGGCCAATATACGCTGCGCCGGTTCGGTGAGCCGACGGATATTGCCAATATGGCGCTCTTCCTCGCTTCGGACGCATCCAGTTGGATCACCGGACAGACCTATCCCGTAAATGGTGGCTTTTCGTTCAATCTTTAGCAGTCCGGCTAACCGGGCAAGTTCAGAGGCTAGATCGTGGAAAAAGAGGAATTCTATCGAAACGCCCGAACGGACACGCATGGCCCGTGTCAAGGACTGGTGGTGATTGAGGCCACGACTTCTTGGGCCGGTCCAATGGCCGGGTGCATGCTTGCCGATTTTGGCGCGCAGGTGATCAAAATCGAACATCCCGCAGGGGAGGTTATGCGTCGACAGCCCATGGGTATTCCCGGCTCGAAACTCATGATCCTTCATGAGACCGTTAATCGCAATAAGCAGAACATCGCGCTGGATATGCGCGAACCAGAAGGTCGGGCCGCCTTTTTGAAACTTTGCGAAGGCGCTGATGTTGTCATCGAAAATTTCCGCCCAGGCACACTGGCATCTTGGGGGTTGGGCTATAGCGATGTGGCCAAGGTAAAGCCTGATATTGTCTATGTTTCCATCAGTGGTTTTGGTCAGTTTGGGACCCTTTCAGACAGGGTTTGCTACGATCCAATTGCCCAAAACTATTGTGGATGGACCTCGATTGCGGGCGAGCCTGGTCGAGCCCCGATGAAGGCGCCGACCTTCTTGGGCGATGACATAGCTGGATTGCACGGGGCCTTGGGGGCCTTGGCCGCCTTGCGCCATAGGGATCGTACGGGGGAGGGCCAACATGTCGACGTCGCCCTTATCGACAGCCTCCTCTATGCCAGCAACGGCAATCTGACAGCTGGATCCTATGGTCTAGAAATTCCGAGGACCGGAAACGAGTTTCCCATGGTCATGCCGGCCAATGTTTTTCCTTGCCAAGATGGGTCTGCCTATATCGGCACTCTCTTAGATGCCCACTGGGTATCGATGGCTGAGATATTGGATCGGCCAGACCTGGTGGGCCTAAAATTACCTGACCGACTGGCGCGGCGTGCCGAACTTAACCAGCTGCTCGCGGACTGGTGTGTTGAAAGACCGGTTAGCCTGGTGGTCGATGTTTTTGCCGCCAAAGGGCTGGCGGTCACCAGGGTCAATACCTTCACTGACGTTGCTGCGGAAGAGCATATCCGTTCGCGCGACATGCTGCAGACGGTTCGTCTTTCTGATGGTGTGGAAGCACCTTTGACGGGTCCTTCCGTAAAGTTCTCAAGAACACCAACACGCATTCGCAATTCTGCTCCATCGATTGGACAGGATAATGAAAAACTTTTGCGTAAAAATAAGTAAATTCAAAACATAAACAGAACAATTAATCATCATGGAGGGTGTCATGCGTAATATAAATCAAAATGGACTACGTAGTAGGCTTCTAACAGCAACCGCGGTAGCAATTATTGAGTTATGTGTCGCTGGAACAATTCATGCTGAAGAGGCGTCTTCCAAGCCAAGTGGTAAGGCTGTTTTAGAAGAAATTGTTGTTACGGCGCGTAAACGCGAAGAAAACCTGTTGGACGTCCCCGTATCGGTCTCGGTAGCAACCGGGGCGAGCCTGGAAAGACAAGGAATTCAACAGCTCAGTGACGCAGTCCAGATGATGCCTGCCGTGTCGGTAACGCCGACCCCTGTTGGTGATCTGTTGTTCGTCCGTGGTCTGGGTTCGGGTGAAAACCAAGGCTTCGAAATGTCTGTGGGTACCTTTATTGACGGTGTCTATTTCGGGCGCGGTCGATCTTCACGCCACGCCTTCCTCGATGTGGATCGCATTGAAGTTCTAAAAGGGCCTCAACCGATCCTATTTGGTAAAAATACTGACGCCGGTGCGCTGAATATCACAACGCGCAAACCGACCAATTCGGTTGAACGCTCGATCGATGAATATGTTGAACCTGAGTTCGGCACCTATAGAACCACAGCCATCCTGTCTGGTCCCCTGTCCGACACCTTAAAGGGCCGGGTAGTTTTGCGAAACTACGTGACCGATGGTTACATGCAAAATAACTTCACGGGTAAGAAAGAGCCTGGCCGACAGGATATGGTCGGACGTGTGGTCTTGGTCTGGGAACCATCGAGTAATTTTGATGCGACCTTAAAGGCTGAATATGGCGATGCAGAAGTTAAGGGCGGGCGGGCTCAGATCACTCTAGCCTCAGCTAAGCTTCAAGGCTTGATACTACCTGTGGATCCAAAGGCAGAATATATCCTCAACGATACAAAATCAGGGCCCGGAACGGCACCGTTATTCAACAAAGAATTCGAAAAAAACAAGACCTACAACGGCATGCTAACGGCCGTTTGGAAGCTGGGCGCGCATAAGTTGACCAGTGTTACGGGCTATGCTGGCTACAAGGTCGACTATGCATTTGATAGTGATTTCACACCTCTGAGCTTCATTGCCCAGCGCTGGGATCAAAGATGGTACAGCTGGTCCCAAGAGCTCCGCATCGCTTCTGATACAAAACAGCGGCTGGAATACCAAGCCGGCGTCTATTGGTCGTTCGAAAATTTGAAAAGCTTCAAGGTAGCGTCTTTCGATTTTGGACAGGTGAAGTTGCCATTCGGCACGGCTAATCGGGTTCAAAATTATAACCAGGACACCAAGAACTGGTCCGCCTTTGCCGAGGCAACCTTTAATGCCACCGAGCACCTCGCCTTGGTCGCCGGCTATCGACATACCGATGACAAAAAATCTCTAGATAAAGAGTTCTATTTCGCGGATCTGGGTTCTTTGGTGCCTAAGGCCAATCCAGTTTTGCAAAATGTACTAGGCCTAGGCATTCCCCATAAGCTTGTCGGCATAGGTCGTAATACGAGCAACGATTCAATCGCGCTGACCGTAAGATATAAGCCCAATAAGATCATGTACTACGCCTCCTACACCCAAGGCTTTAAGGCAGGTGGGTTTGACGAAGGCGATACAAAGGGCAGGCTTTCAACAATCATCTTCCAAGACGAAAAGGCCGGCAGTTATGAGGCTGGTTTGAAGTCCGAAGGATTGGGTGGTCGGCTGAGAACCCAGACCTCCATTTTTTACAGCAAATATGACAACCTTCAGGTCAGCATCTTTGATGGTGTTTCAGCCCTCATCGTCGGCAATGCGGCCGCAGCAATATCCAAGGGCGTGGAGTTCCAATCTGAATATGCGGCAAGTGACCGGCTAACCTTCGGGGCGTCGGCTACCTTCCTGGACTCAAAATATGACGCCTACAAGGCCGGTCCTTGCGCCTTTGGGAAGGGTGTAACCTGCTCGTTGACGGGCAAGTCCTTGCCCTATGCACCTAAATTTTCCGGATCGCTCAACGCGCGTTGGGAAGACCAACTGGCCAACGGATGGAACTATTCGATCGATGGTGTAGTGTTTAATAGTGCGAAGTTCTTTACGGCCGGGGATCTGGATCCCTTTGTCGCTCAAGGTGCCTTCACTAAATTAGATGCGTCCATAACGCTTACCTCACCTAGTAATGATTTGACCTTGTCGCTTATCGGCAAAAATCTAACCGATGAGACCACATCGCACTTTGGTGATGACATCCCCTTGTCCAATATTTTGGGCAACAATTACGAACAGTATGTCGATCCACCAAGAACGATTGCGGTTCAAGCCCGCTACCGGTTCTAAACTCGGTGGAGAAGGAGCGCGAAGATGCAGTTTTATAAGACGTGGAGCCTGATGTTATGACGATCAAAAATGCAGTGCTCCATGATCATGCATCAATCCCAACTGGGCCCCAATTGGTTCAACGGGCGCGCGACCTCTCCACTTTTTTTTCTGAACAGGCCGCAGAAGCTGAGCGCCTACGGCGGCCAACGGATGCCGCTATTGAGGCCCTGAAAAAGGCTCAAATTCTTGAACTGATGACGCCGCACATCTATGGCGGCGCGGAACTTGATCTTGATACTTTTTTTGAGGTGGGGCTTGCCCTGAGTGAAGGCGATGCATCGCTGGCTTGGGTGTCGAACTTCTACATTGAGCATGTGTGGATCTTCTCCCTCTTTCCTAAGGCCTTTCAAGACGAGGTCTTTGCTCAAACGCGAACACCGCTCGCCCCGGCAATGTTGTCGCCCAATGGTCGGGTGACTAAGGAGCCAGGCGGCTATCGACTGAACGGACGTTGGTCTTGGAGTACGGGCATCATGCATGCCGACTGGGTGCTGCCGGCTGCCATTGTCACTGGCGAGGATGGTAAGCGAGCGCCGATGTTCTTTGCTTTGCCGCGCTCGCAGGTCAGCGTGGAAGACACGTGGTTCGTCAATGGGATGCAAGGCACGGGTAGCAATGATGTGCTGATCGAGGATGTGTATATCCCCGATGGACGGATGCTATCCTTTCAGCAGATGATCGAAGGCAAGACGCCGGGTGGGGCGTTGCATTCCAACCCCCTCTATCGGACGCCGATGTTGCCGATGTTGGGACTAGCCGCCGCCATGCCCGCGGTGGGTCAGGCCCGAAACTGTGTGCGTCTATTCAAAGAAAAGCTGATGGAGCGCAAGGCGCAGGCCGGCGCGCGGCGGGTGGGCACATCGAGCTATATGCGCCTAGCCCGCGCAGAGGTTCAGGTTGAACAGATATATCTTATGCTGCGAAGTCTGGTCGATGATGTGATGACAAAACGCGATAGCGCCGAACGGCTCGATCGAACCCGTTGGGCCACTCAACTGGCTATCGCGGTGGAGCAATCAAAAGCCGTGATCAATAATTTGGCCGATGCTGCCGGAGCCAGCGCGCACTTCCAGTCTAATGCTCTTGGCCGAGCAGCGCGCGATGTCGGAATTGTTGGGGCCCATATTGTGTTCGATTTGGATGCGCGTCTTGAACTGCATGGCGCGGCTTTGTTAGGCGATGAGATTCCAGGCATCCTTGTCTGACCTGGTTGCAGGGCCTGGCATAACCAAACAAAAAGGGTCCAGTCATGGGCGTTGTTGATCTTCAACAGGTAGGTTCAATTGCGGTCATCACGCTTAACCGGCCTGATCAACTGAACGCGATGGACGCGGAGATGGCTGTCCGCCTGATCGATTTATTTGAACA